>ERZ794982.72-NODE-72-length-65139-cov-59.544635_pt1 | contig 65139 bp, 52 predicted proteins | sample MGYA00433071_ERZ794982 | MGnify/ENA primary metagenome ERZ794982 (study PRJEB30140, sample SAMN00862574) | bioreactor metagenome | study: EMG produced TPA metagenomics assembly of the Bioreactor inoculated with sediment Metagenome (bioreactor metagenome)...
CCGACGTCGCATCTTCATTAACACTGGCATCACCGACTGTTACGGTTGTCGTATCTTCTTTATCGGTTACGGTTAATTCTCCGGCATTAACAACAGGGTTTTCTATCTCTCCTGCACTGCTTGCTACGGTTGCATTAATAGCCGATGTGGCATCATCTTCTTTAATGGAATCCGAATCCGAATCGAATGTGAACGTTGCTGTTTGTGTTCCATTTTCAGTAAAGGCAACCTCTGTTCCATCGGATAAGGTAACAGTTACTGTCTCTCCTGCTTTAAACACATGTCCTTCTAAGGTAACATCTACACTTGCCGACGTCGCATCTTCATTAACACTGGCATCACCGACTGTTACGGTTGTCGTATCAATGGTATCCTCAATAGTAACATCAGTTGACTCATTAACTGTTACTAAATTCTCATAATTTCCACTATTTCCAACTGCTGAGAAATTAATAATATTTAAAGTAAAACCCTCTTCTTTAGTCGAATCTGAATCTGGATAACCATTTAAACCTATACTCGTGTTTGTTTCTAAATCACCCCATGCAAATGTAATACTTCCATTAAGTTCACCTGCTGGAACAATTATCGTTTGTGTTTGTCCATTACTAAGCTCAATGATAAACTCTTGATCATTTTGTGGTGGATAATCTACATTCACCGTATAGGTAATACTTCCACTATCTTCATCACCATCACCACTAGAAGTTAATATTGCTGTTGTTGTGTCTACAGTATCACTGATATTAATAGTACTTGTTGCCCCAGTTACATCTACATTATCATAGCCCCCACCTGTTAAGGATACAACTGAAACAGTTAATGTATCAGGATCTATATAAACGTCACTGTCTTGGGTTGGAATATCAAAAGAGTAAGAAGTACTTCCTGTTGGGATTGTATAGGTATACGTTGTACCATTGGCATCTATGACTAATGTGGCGGATTCTGTTGTTGGATTACTTAATGTTAAGGTAAAAGTCGCTCCTGCTTCATCTTCATTAACATCTAATCCCGTAAGCCCTAATGTTACATTATACTCTTCATTTAAAATTCTATCATCTCCATTATCCGTAGGATCAACTTCATCTTCAGGAAAGCTGGTATTTCTTAAATCGGCTTTTATATTAACAGCATCACCATCTCTGTTATCAAAACTAAAGACGCCTATATCACTTGAACTTACCGCTTCATTCCCTGCTGCGGTCTCTTCTTCTGTTATATCACCTGCTTCGGTTTGTGCAACTTCTTGCCCCTCAGTTGGGATTTCTGCATTTTGCGTTGGCATCCATGCTGAGTTTGGACTGAAGGCTACTTCTTCATTTCCAAAGGTTGCTTCATTGGTTGACATATCAAACACCAAACTGTTTGTACCTGTTAGGCTTAGTAACTCTTGATTATTTGAAAGTATTTCTAATGCACTGTTTGCTGCATTATTAGTATCACCAAAGACTTTTTCTCCTTGGCTGATTGTATCACCCACTTTAAGTACTCGGACGTTTCCATTGTCATCTTGTGCATAAAACTTTCCTGCTACTGCTTGTACTGTTCCCAATGAAGTTGCCATGATATTTCCTTATAATTCAATTTATTACTTCATTGTATTTAAAAAGAGATATTCATACAATCACCCAAAGGGGTGAAATGATAAAAAAAATTATAAAATTATTTAAATTTTATAAAGAGTGTTTATTTAAAAAGAAGAGAAAAAGAGATTCTGTCTTTAACTTGAAGTTTTTTATAGATGTGTTTCACATGTGTTTTAACGGTGTTTAAAGAGACATTTAGCATAGCAGAAATATCTGAATTGCCATAACCTTCTTTAAGCAGTTTTGCAATTTCTTGCTCTTTTTTTGTCAATTCATTATAAATTTTTTCATGGTTATGTGTGTGCTCTTTTTTTACAAGATGATTGACAAAAGCCGTTGTAATATCAGGAATAAGCCACACCATCTCTTTACTAATAGCTTCAATAGCTGAAAGTAAATATGATTTTGTCATAATGGCATTTCCATATCCTTTAATACCTTTAGCCAACCATTTTTGAGCTTTATAAAAATCAGGAACACGGTCAAGAATCAGTACTTTATTGTTATTTGAAATCAGCACATCAATGATTACATCGCATTTGTTGCCACAAGCACAGCTGTTAAAAATCACGATGGCATCACTGACTTGATATAATGAATCAAAATCATCGATAAGATGTGTGGTTGCTTTGCCTAAAATATTTTCCCAACGTTGGATGAGTGCCATATCATCACTAAAAAGAATTTGTTCCATTTATCGCTCCGTAAAGGTGTACTGTTTTGTTTTTAAAATGGGCTTTAAAATATAATCCAAAATTGATTTCTTCCCTGTAATAATATCAACATCTGCGACCATACCAGGAATAATTTTCATTGGTTTTTCTTGCGTACCTAAAAAATTCTTTTCGGTTTGGATTCGTACCAAATAGTATGTTTTTTCATCTTTATCGGTTATGGTATCGGGGCTAATATTAACCACATGACCTTCTAATCCTCCAAAAATTGAAAAATCATACGCAGAAAATTTTACAATGGCTTTTTGCCCTTGATAAATAAACGCAATATCCGAGGGCAATATTTTGACTTCTACAATCAAGTTATAATCTGTTGGTACAATTTCAATTAAATCTTGTGCCGGTTTAATGGCCCCTCCAATCGTATTGACATGCAATTTCTGTACAATTCCATTTGAAGGTGATTTGACAATGGTTCTATCGACTTGATCTTTGTATGCCACAGAGGTAGCTTCTAGCTCTTTACTTTCACTGATTTTTTCATTGAGTTGTTCTCGTACTTTTGCTTTGTACGCTTCATACACTTCATTGATTTTGTTTTCAATTTCTTTAATTTCAGAGTTGGTTTTATCAATATTTAAAACCGCACTGTAAAATTTTTGTTTGGCATCGTTTTCTTCACGTTGCAACTTTAAAAAATCCACTTGTGAACGAATCCCTCTTTTAACCATGGGTTCAGTCATTTCAACCTCTTTTTTAATCATAGAAAGAGAGATTTCTAAATGCTCTTTTGATTGAATAGAGTCCTCTAATTGACTCTTTTTTTGATTGAGTTGCTCTTTTAAAATATCAACTTGTGATTGAAGTTGTTGTTGATTGATTTCAAACAATCTTTTTTCATTTTCCAAAAAAAGATTCATTTGTTCATTACGGGTTTGTTCATACGTAAATGGAACTTGTTGAAGTTCAGCTTGGAGTCGTTGTATTTGGGCTTGTAATGAAAAAACCTTTAACGTACTTGATGCCATGGTTGATTCTGATTTTTCATTATTAATACGCATTAAAATTTGCCCTTGTTTAACAAAATCTCCCTCTTTAATCAATATTTCAGAGATAATTCCTCCCTCTAAGTTTTGCAAAATTTGATTTTGTCCACTGGGAACAACTTTTCCACTTCCTCTTGAGATTTCATCAATTTGAGCAAAAGCTGCCCAAATAATAAAAAAGAAAATGGTCACTACAAAAGCAACCAATACCCAATGCAAACGATGCGGACGCATTTGCATAACAGCGGCACTTAAACTGTTCATAAATTCGTAATCGTGTTGATTTAACGCATTTTTAGGCAATTTGGGTGTTTTATCAAAAAACGCAGACCGTTTCACCTCTTGATACAACTCAGATGCTTTGACATACCCTTTTTTAGACTCTTCTTTGGCTTTACTGTAACTGCTTTTTGTCTTATTTTTCAGTTCATCTATTTTTTTACGCATTATTGCCACCTAATTGTTTCATCACAAAACTCTTATCACCGTCAAGTATTTTTTTGCCGTTATTCATCACAATAACACGATCAACCAAATCCAACATACTCATTTTTTGAGTGACCAAAAGCAGTGTTCGGTCTTGTACAATGGGTTTTAAATTAGTTAATACGCTGTTTTCTGTGACTTGATCCATTGCATTGGTGGGTTCATCAAAGAGTAAAATATCAGCATCATTCATTAAAGCACGAGCCAATCCTACACTTTGTCGTTGACCTCCTGAAAGTCCATGTCCTCTCTCACCAATGGGCATATCATACCCCATGGGATGAAGTTTCACAAAATCATCGGTGGTACTTATTTGTGAACATTCCAACATTTTTTCATCATCAACAAATTTTGAAGAACCCAAAATATTTTGTTTGATTGTTCCTCGAAAAAGATTGATGTCTTGTGCCACATAGCCAATATTTTTTCGCAAATCAGCAGGGTCAATTTGGTCAATATCAATGCCATCAATCAAAATCGACCCGCTTTGTGGTTCATACAGTTTTAAAATCAGTTTTGCAATGGTACTTTTGCCTGAGCCAATTCGACCAATAAATGCAATCCTTTCACCCTCTTTAATAGTAAAACTGACATTATCAAGAGCCAATGCTTCGCTGTCAGGGTATTTAAAGGTAACATTTCTAAATTCAATGTTACCTTTTAAAGAAGGTCGTTTAACAAACTCTTTAGCAAAAGGTCGTTCTAATGGCTGATTGACGATACTATCAAGCATTTTATATGACGTTTTGGCATCTTCAAAATTGGTAATCAATCCGGCAATTTGCCCCATAGGAGCAATCGCTCGAGAAGAGAGAATCATCGCAGCAATAAGCCCACCCATCGTCAGTTCAAACTCTTGAATTTGATGCACACCAAATACAATAATCAGTACCGTATTTAAGCCCACTAAAAAGCCTGTCATATTAGGAATAGAAGCAGAAATCAAACGCGATTTTAAACTTTTATTGGCGATTTCACCTGTGGATTCTTCCCAATTCCATTGCGTTTGTCCTGCTAATCCATGTGATTTAATGGTTTCTATATTTTGTAAGGTTTCAATTAAGATACCATTTTTTTTGGCACTGGCTTCATAGGTGTTTTCTATGCTTTGTTGTAAGGGTTTTTTTATTATATAAGCAAAGATTACAATGGCAATAATAATAACAATAGGCACTAGGACCATCGCGCCTGCAAGATAAAAAATCACCAGTAAAAAAAGTATGGCAAAAGGAAAATCTATGAGTACTGTCAACGTAGCATTGGTTAAAAATCCTCGAATGGTGTCAAAACTTTTTAAATTGTTCGCAAAAGAGCCTACGGATTTAGGATGCGATGACATTTTTAAATCCAATACACGTTCAAAAATGATAGAAGACATAATCACATCACTCTTTTTTCCTGCAAGTTCTAAAAAATACGCCCGTACAAACTTTAAAAACGCATCAATTAAAAAAACGGCAACAATTCCAACGGTAAAGACCAACAACGTCTCTTGTGCATTATTAGGTATGACTCTATCATAGACATTCATTGTAAAAAGTGGCGTGGCCAACACAAACAAATTGATTAAAATAGAGGCTAAAATGCAATCATAATAAATGCTTTTAGATAATCCCAATGTACTCCAAAACCAATGACGTTGATGGGAAGTGTCTAAAACATTATTGTTTTTTTCATATTGAAACTCTTTACGAATTAAAAACGCATACCCTAAATATTCATGTTCTAATTTCTCAACACTCACCCACTCTTCTAAAGCTTCATCCCCTGGGAAAATAATCTTTGCTTGTGTTCGATCAGAAGAAAAAGCACTTAAAATACAGCTGTTGTCATTGGACAACACCAAAATAATTGGCAATTGCAGTTCCAAAATCTCGCAAATGGGTCGTTCAATAAGCATTGCTTTTAACCCTGCTCTTGCAGCAGCTCTTGAAAAAAGAGATTTAGAACTGCTTTTAGAAAAAAGAGTTTGATGCGTTAAATTACTGTCAATGGGCAATCCGCTTAACAACGACTCTTCTGTATAAGGCTTATGAAACAGTTTGGTATATAAAACCAAAGACTCCAATAAAGAGTCTTTTTTTCTAAAATCTTTTTTCAACGAGGTCCTCTTTATTATTCTTGACTATTTTTTATGGTCTCAACAAGTTCTGCTTCGATTCTACGATTTTGTGCTTGACCTTCTAAAGTATCATTAGTCGCGATAGGTTCATTAAACCCTTTTCCCATAGTTGTAATTCTACTTTCTTCAATTCCTTGGCTGACTAAATATTCTTTGACACTATTAGCTCGTTGTAACGATAAATGAGTGTTATACTCAACAGAACTTTCTACACTATTTTTACTGGCATGCCCTGTAATAACAGCATTATATTGAGGGAAATCACTTAAATATTTTTTAAATAGTTGTATTTTATTTAAGGTTTCTTCTTTAATAATAGCTGAATCATGTTCAAACAATACTTGTAAATCAATTTTTTTAGAGCATCCTATGCTATTTACAACATAGCCTTGAGGAGTATTTGGACACTCATCAACTTCATTGATAACACCATCATTATCATCATCTAAAGGGCAGCCCTTATTATCTACACTATATCCCATTGGCGTATCAAGACATTGATCCAATTCATTTATCACACCATCGTTATCGTCATCCAATGCTTTAGGAACATATAACGCCACATCCACTCTGTCATTGAGTTTTTTATCCAACCAAGTGGTTTCCAAATAAAGTTTATCGTAATCTACACGCGATTGCTCTACAATAACATCGGGCTTAACCCCTTTTTGAACAAGCAACTCTTTAATGGTATTGGCATACTGCATTGCTTTTTCGTAACTCTCTTCTTTCGTGTTACTCGTTGGCGTATTGCCAATAACCGTCACTGAAATATCTTGTTCTTCATATTTTTTAATCTCTGTAACAATGGCATCAAGATGTTGTTGTGAATCTTTGGCATTAAATCCTTTCATATTGATGGAGTCAAATCGTTTAATCAGTTCAAATTTATCGTACATCAAATGATTATCCAATGAAGTTGAAGGCGTATTTTCTTCTGCTTTTGTGCTAAATTGATAATCGTATAATCCTAATTTTTCAGATTTGATGGGACTGTTTTGACTGTAAGCTACCACACTGTTGACATAATTTTCTTGATTGACTTTGAATTTGTTATCACTGTTTTCAAATTTACATCCTTTTTCATCAACCGTATCCCCAAAAGCCGTAAATGGGCACGCATCTTTTGTATCAATGACACCATCAAAATCAGAATCAAGCTCTTTTTGAGAACATCCGTAAGGTTTGATGTCATCATTATTTAATGAGTTATCACAAATATCAAGATTATCCACAATACCATCACTGTCCACATCTAAATTCACAGGCAGAGTATCTTTAACAACAATGAAAGGTTTTATTGTAGGTTCAATAATTTTATTGTATTCACTGGCATTACCAACAACCACATCCACTAATAATCCCATGGCATCTAAAATCCGATATTGAGCAAACAATTTATCCAACTGAGCATTAATGATTTCAGCTTTAGAGTTATTTAAATCATTTTGTGCCGATAAAAGATCAAGTAACGTTCTTCGTCCTAATTCATATTCACTTTTATAACTCTCTAGCGTATCCAAAGAGTAAACATTGTATTGATACAACTCTTTGAGTTGATTTCCAATCATCTCATAGGCTGCCCAAGACAGTTCAATGCCTTCAATGGTTTGTCGTTTTAAATCTCGTAAAATTTCAACTTCTTTATTAATCGTGCTTCGACTTTTTTGTAAATCTGCTGAATCAGCACCCCCTCGAAAGAGATTCCAACTTAATGTTATATATGCACTCAAACGATCATCAGCACTGTCAAAACTGTTGGCTTTATTGACATCGTTATAGACTTGTTCTACCGCAAAATCAACTTTGGGATAAAAATTACTCTTTTTTTGTCGATAAAGAGCTTGACTTCCTTTGACGTTGTATCGACTGACAATAAGAGAAGGATTGTTCTCAATGGCAAACATCGTAGCACGCTCCAAACTTTCGGGTAATACCAAATTTAATTCAGGCATACTTAACGTTGAGACATCAACATCTCGTCCAAATAAACGCTTAAATCGAAACTCTTTTTCTTTGGCATTATTTTCTTGGACCAAAAGGTTCGATTTGGCTAACGATAAAGAAGCAAAAATTTTCGTCATCTCTGATTTGGTGGTCAACCCTGTATCGTATAATGATTTAACATCTTCATAAATTGATTCATTGATTTTAACGTTATCTTGAGCATTTTGATAGAGTTGATACCCTCGAATCACATCTAAATACGCTTGTACCATTTGAAAAGCAATGTCATTGGCATTTTCAATATAGTGATGAGCAGCTGCAAGTATTCTGGCCTTTTGATAATCCATTTTATTTAAGGTACTAAACCCATTAAACAAGTTTTGTGTCAACTTTAAAGAGTGAGTATAGTGTCGATAACTTTCATCAACCACATCATCTTGTTTTAATCGCCCTGCATTGTTTCGTCCGTATGAACCAATATAATCCAAGCTGGGATAAAATTCTGATTGAACAATGTTCAAGTCTTGTTGGGTTTCATGAAAGTTTTTCAATCGTTCTTGAACCACAGGATTGGTTTTTAATACTTCTGAAACACTTTGTTGTAAACTCAGTGCATACACATTGCTGCATAAGCTTCCACTTAGAATAAATGCCATTACCCATTTTTTCTTTATTACTCTGTTCATTTTCAACCTTTTGTCTTTGTTACAAATAAGTTGTAATTGTATCATAAAATAATAGATTTTTTTATTTTTTATCACCCCAAAAGGTTAGAAATTTAATTGTATTGTATAAAAATTATTCACAAACCCCTTAATATGGTTGATTTTTTATTTAATGTACTGTTACGTTTTTACAATATAATAAAAAATTATATTATTGAAGCACTTTTTTTTTAAAAATTTTTATAACTGCACCCTCTCTTTTATTCAAAATTTCGATATCCCAGCCATAATCATTGGCAATATCTTTAGACATTTTTAAGCCCAAACCATGAAACTTTTCATTTTGGTAGTTTTTTAATATTTCCTCATCAAATCCTTCGCAATTATCTTCAAACGAAATGGTGTTTTTATGTATGACTATCTCAATTTTTGGTATTTTTATCGATTTTTTGACTGCTTGATTGATGCTATTATTAAGTAAATTAAGCCATATTTGCATCCATTGGTTTTTAATGCCTACTGTGGTGAAACTTTGCCCCAATATACGAATGATGACATCATGGTTTTTAATTTTTGTATTAATAATACTCATTGAAGCTTTGATACTCTCTTTTATATCAAATTCAACTTTATGAGAGGAAGGTTTGTAATATTCTAAAAAGTTTTGCATGGTATCGGACATAAAATCTAAAGTATATTCAATATCGTGTGTACTTTTTTCAAGATACTCTTTGGAAATCTCTTGATTCATTTTGAGTTTTGCCATGGTTGTAAGATTGATATACCCAATTTTGGTTAATCCATCTCGCCATTGGTGTGAAATATTGGCAATGAGTTTTCCCAATTCAGCTTGTTTACTTTGCTGATATAACAACTCTGTTTGTTCAGAGTTTTTTTGAACTTCGGCAATAACTTTTTTACGCAATAAATGATTCCACAATAAAATCAGACCAATCAAAAATAACAATACCACAAAGACCCAGAATCCTATTGTGTAGTTGTTGTTCTCTTCTATAACAATACTGACATGTCGATTCACAATGATATCTGTATCTTTTTGTGTTAACGTAGCAATACCTACATTTAAAATATCGCGTAAAATGGGTTCTTCTTTTAAAACTCCTATGCGTAAATAATTGGTATATTTAACGGGTTTTCCTACTATTTTAAGATTAAACAAACCCTCTTTTTTTATGGTGTGTGCCGCCACAATAAGTGAACGCAATGTCATATCCACTTTTTTATTTTCAATCAAAGTAAACGCTTCATTTTCACTCTCAACGGGCACAAAAATTAAATTGGGGAAATCTTTTGAAAATCTTTCGTACATTGCTGTACCACTGGGAAAAGCAATTGTGGCATTGATTTTTGATAAATCGTCCACCATAGGATAATCACTTCGTGCAATTAATACATTGGGATCACTAAAAATGGGCTCTGTAAATATAAGCCAACGTCTGCGTTCAGGCGTATCATTAAGAAAACTGAGTATATCACACATTTTATATTGAGAAAAACGTAAGGTTTCCATCCAAGTTTTCGTAGGAATAAGTCTAAGAGTAATATTAAGTCGTTGAGCAACCAATGCAATTAAATCTGCCGAAATTCCTTCGTGTTCCCCTTTTGAATTAATTTTTTCAAAGGGTTCCCAATCGGGATCAACACACATGGTAATCTCTTTTTTTTGTTCCAAATAGGCTTTTTGTTCATCAGTTAATGTAAGGGGGAAAAGTGTACTGATAAAAAAAGATAAAAAAATAAAAATTTTCAACCAATTTCCCTATACAATTAACTTGTAGCCCACATCGGGGATGGTGTGTAAAAAAGATTTTCCAAATCGTCTTCGTAACCGCATAATAAAATTATTTAAAGCACTGTCACTCATATTTTCATTTTCATACACCATTGAAGCTATCATCTCTTTGGTAATCACTTTATTTTTATTTAAAATCAGCATATCAAAAAACAAAATCTCTTTTTTATTGAGTGTAAATGTTTCTTTCTCTTTAGAGATGGTTTTAAGCTCTTTATTGTAAACAAATCCATCTTTTAAAGCAACACTCTCCATAAGACTCAGCTTAATTTTTTTGGCACAACTTTCAAAAATCTCAACCAAAGATTTAAAGTTCACGGGTTTGAGTAAATATCCACTTAAATTAAGTGTCATCGCACGAAAAAGATACTCTTCGTCCTTGTATCCGCTTAATACCACAATGGGTATTTCACGATTGGTTTGTCGTATATCTTGAATAAAATCCAAACCATTTTCTTGCTTTAAGTTTATATCAGAAACAATAATATCAATGCTATCTTCATTATAAATTTTTAATGCACTTTTGATATCTTTTGCAACTAAAGTCTCTTTGACAAACATATTAAACAGTGAAATAATGTTTTCAATAAACTCATCGCTGTCTTCTAAAAGTAAAATTCTTTTTTCATTGAGTATTTCAATCATTTCTATACCTTTTTGAACGTGTATAAAAATTATAGCCAACTCATCTCGCAAATACATCGCAAAAAAAGTTGAAAAATTAATTATCGTAAAGAGAATAAAAGAGTTTTAAAAAATATTAAAATATCTTTTTATACCCATGACAATAAGGTGTTTTGCCTGTTTTAAAATAATAATCTTGATGGTACTCTTCTGCTTGAAAAAAAGGTGTGTTGTGTGTTGAAATCAAAAAAGTCGCAACCTGATAACCTTTGGATTGCAGTTGTTCAATTAACGCTTTGGCAATCTTTTTTTCTTCTTCATTGCGATAAAAAATAGCGCTTAAGTATTGGCTTCCAATATCAGGACCTTGTCCATTAGTTTGAGTAAAATCGTGGATTTCAAAAAAAAGTTTAACCAACGATTCATATGAGATTTGTGTATCCTCATAATTAACTTCTACTACTTCTAAATGCCCCGTCAATCCAGTGCAAACTTCTTTGTAACTGGGATTGGGTGTTACCCCGCCCATATAACCACTTATTGCACTCATAACCCCTTGTGTTTGTTGGAAATAGTATTCCACTCCCCAGAAACAACCCGCGGCGAAATACGCTTGTTGTGTTGCCATGTTATCTCCTTTTAAAATCGGTTATCGCGAATAAGCATAATGGTTTTATTTTCACCCAAAATTTTAATCTCAAACAATTCTGTGGCTTTGATGAGTTCTCCTAATTTTTTATATCCATAATTAATGGGCGAAAAAGAGGAGTTTTGATTGATATACAATCCAACAGCAGCAATATTTGACCAACCACTGTCATCGGAGGTTTGTTCAGCTGCTTTTCGTAAAAGAGCTACAAGTTTGGTATCTTTTCGAAGTTGTGTTTTGCTGAGTTTATTGTTGGTATTGACACTTGTAACATCCTCTTTGGTATAGTCAAAAAGTTTTTCCACATAAATAAATTGAGAACACGCATTGACAAACGATTCGGGGGTTTTATCTTCACCATAGCCATATACCGTTAACCCATTGGATAAAATACGTGAAACAACTGGGGTAAAATCACTGTCGCTCGTAATCAAGGCAACTGCCCCTAACTCTTTGGTGTAGAGCAAATCCATAATATCAATCACCATGGCAATATCGCTGGCATTTTTTCCTTTGGTATAAGCAAATTGTTGAATGGGTTTGATGTTGTATTTGTGCAACACATCTTCCCACCCTTGAAGACGTTTGTCTTTCCAATTTCCATACGCGTTTCGGATATTTATGGTACCGTATTTGGATAAATCGTTGATTATGCTGTCAATATATTTTGCACTGACATTATCACAATCAATCAGCATGGCAATGTTAATTTGTGGCGTATTCATGCACGTGCTTTAAATGTTATTGAAACCGAGTTGACACAATGCCGTGTATTTTTAGCCGTGAACCCTTCTCCTTGGAAAACATGCCCCAAATGTCCACCGCAAGAAGCACACACAATTTCAGTGCGTCTGCCGTCTTTATCGGGAACTCTTTTGACATTGCCTAAATCATCATCAAAACTGGGCCAACCGCACCCTGAGGAGAACTTGGAAATTGAGTCATACAATTTTGCACCACACTTTTTACAATGAAACGTGCCTTCTTGAAAAAAGTCGTTATACTCTCCACTAAAAGGGCGTTCTGTTCCTTTTTGTTCTATGACATATCTCTCTTCATCGGTTAATTCATTGTAGTGCATATTTATCCTTTTACCACACAATTTTTGCCTTGATGTTTGGCTTTATACAACGCTTCATCGGCTCGCGTTACAATTTTTTCAATGGTATCATCAACTTGAAATGAGGTCACACCAAAACTTGACGTCACGCCCCCTTTAACTAAATCATGCAACTCGATATCATTTTCAAATGCCACCCGTAATTTTTCTGCGACATCAAAAGAATCCTCTAAAGAAGAGTCATGCAGTAAAATCAAAAACTCCTCTCCACCCCATCGTGAAATATTATCACTGCTTCTAATTTGTACATTCAAAATCGTTGCAATTCGTTTTAAAACCGTATCACCGAGTAAATGTCCATAGTTATCATTGATGAGTTTGAAATTATCAATATCAAAGAAAATAATACTTCGTGGTACTTTATCACGTTTGTACAAACGCAATGCCTTTTCAAAATTTAAATTAAATGTTCGCCGATTGGGCAATTTGGTTAAACTGTCATACGCCGCTAAGTGTTCGAGTTTTTTATTGTACCCTTTGACGGTATATAAAATAATAGCAATAATAATAAATGTCACCATTAAAGAGGTCATCAAGTTCAAAATAAACGTTTTTTCCACTTCTTGTGTAAACTCTTCAATTTTAGCTTCTACGAGTAAATAAAGATTCAACTCTTTGATATATTTGGTGTTTAAGATATAGTGATTTCCCTCTTTGGTATACTCTAAGGTTTTTGAACTTTCTTCTAAAATTTGACTGCTTAACGCACTTAATTCTTTGAGTTCATTCAAATGAGAAACTCGATTTACCCCTACTTCTGAAAGGACAACCTCTCCTTCTTTATTGACAAAGTAAACATTAAAATTGTATTTGACTCGAAAGTGTTTGAGCATTTCATTGATATACGAAATTTTAATACCAATTCCTGTTGCTCCCAAATAATGATAGGTTTCATCAAAAATTTTGTAGTTAATAAACATAATCAAAGAATCGCCCATATATTTGTTAAAGTCAAGATTGATTTCATAGGGTTCTTGAATCTCTTTAAATCGAAAATACCACGCATTGTTGGGGTTACCTTCTTTGACTTTTTCAAGTAAACCTTTTGCCGTATAATAATTGCCACTTTTTTCAGAGACCAAAAAAGTGCTGAACATATTGTATTTGTTTTTAATGGTTTCTAAATACTTGGCAATTTTTTCTACATCAAGCTCTTCGTGCATCAACCAATCTTTTAAAAACGTATCGTTTGCCATCATTGATGAAACGAGGGTAGGCTCAATCAAGTTTTTTTGTACTTCAGTATAAATGTTATCAATCGATAACGGAAGAGAACGTTCTTTAAGTTGAATTTGTGTCTCTTCTAAAGATTTTACATAGTTTAAAACCGAAGATCCCACTGAAAATGAGATTAACAAAAACGTCACGATAAAAACAACTTTGTTTTTTAAATTCATTCTTTAAAACCTAACTGTAAATTTATTATTATTTTTATAAGAATAGCATTTGTGAACTAAAAATCACTCTACGATAAACTCTTTTTCAAGCAATATTTTATTATTTGATAAAATTCTTCCCAAAAAGATATCCCCTTTTTTTATTTCTCCTACCCCTTTAGGTGTTCCAGTCATTAAAATATCATTCTCTTCAAAGCTTAAAAACGTTTGTGCCTCTTTTAAAATCGCTTGGGGTTTGTGTATCATCATATCAACCTCCCCTTGTTGAACCAAAACGGCATTGATATACAATTGTACTTCCAAATTATCACCTTGATATAAAAAAGGGACAAATTCAGAAAAAACCGCCGAACCATCAAAAGCTTTCGCACGTTCCCACGGCAACCCTTTTTGTTTTAAGTGGGTTTGAACTTCTCGTAGGGTTAAGTCCAAACCAAAACCAACGGCGCTGATTTTTTGATTTTGAATTAAAAATGAGATTTCGGCTTCATAGTGGCATTTTTGTCCATTCTTAGGAAGTTTTAATCTCGTAGAAATAGCTGAGTTGGGTTTAATAAAAAATACCATTTCTTCTGGAATTTCATTGTTTAATTCAGCAATATGTTCAGCATAATTTCGCCCAATACAAACCACTTTTGAGGGACAAATAGATTGGTTTTCACACCGAATTACATTCATTCTTTTTCCTTAATATCTTTTGAGTAAATCGTTTAAAATCACTGCGGTCATACCCCAAATCACTTCATCTTCATACTTATAGACATACACTTTATGTTTTTTATGTCCCCATGGTTGTTGATAAGTTTGTGGCAACCCCAGTTCATCGACAGGAAAATAGACCTCTTTGTTACCAAATTCATCAATATGATAAGGCTTAACTTCACTGCGTAAATTATACTCCAACACTTCATGTTTTTTAAAATAATCCAAAGGAATCAGCAACGTTTTTTCCACTTCATTTTCATCTATTTTCATGGTTTTAAGTGCCGATTTTTTTATCAATGCCACAAAAGGCTCCACAATAGCACCAAAAGCAGCCACCATGGTATCAAGCCTTCCAATGATTTTGATGTCTTTTTTCTTTATGCCCAACTCCTCTTTGGTTTCTCTTAAGGCTGTTTGTTTAAAGCTTTTGTCTATGCCCTCTTCAAATCCACCCCCAGGAAAACAAATATCGCCCCCTTGGCGAATATGTTGTGCTCTTTTTTGAAAAAGAATAAAATACTCTCCTTTAATTTTAACAAAAGGAATCAACACAGCACTGTTGAACAGTTTATCTCGTCCCATAACATTAGGAGTTTTAGGAAGATTTTTTAATAATCGTTTTAAATCTTTTTTTTTCATACGGATACTTTTTTCATCACAATAATAAACATTGCCCCTTTGCAATGCTCTTTTTCATATTCAAACGTTATATTTTCAATCTCTAACGTGGCATTCATATGTTTTCGTAAAATCTCTTCACACATATAAAGCCCTATGCCCGTACCTTGACTTTTATGTTTGGTCGTAAAATACGGTTCACTCACTTTACTGATAATATCTTCAGGAATCCCACCGGCATTATCTTTGATTTTTATGACCAAATCATCGTGTTTTTTATACGCATCTATAAAAATCATCTTTCGCCCTACCGTTTTACTTCTGAACGCGTCTTTGGCATTATTAAAAATATTAATAAACACTTGAATCAATTCATTTTCAAAACCATAGACTTTTGCATTTTGAATGGTTTTAATAATTTCTATCTCTTTTAAATGTAAAGAGAGCAAATCCAAGCTTTTATTGATGGCATTTTTAATTTCAAACTCCTCTTTTTCTTTTTGAGGTTTAAAGAAATAACGAAAGTCATCAATGGTTGAAGAGAGATAATTTGATGTTTTAATAATGGCTTCAAGAGTCTCTTCAAACACCTCATCATTGAGATTATCCATCTCTTTTTGAAGTTTTAAGCCACTTGCCCCCGTAGAAATAATACTTAAAGGCTGTCGCCATTGGTGCGCAATGTTTTCTATCATTTCTCCCATGGATGCCATTTTAGATTGTCGTGATAAAATACGGTCTTTTTTTAAGTTTTTCTCCACTTCTTGTTTAATTCTGTGTTCAAGTTGGGCATTGATGACAATCAGTTCTTTGGTCTTTTCTTCCACTTTATTTTGCAACTCTTTGTTCATATCTTTAAGCAGTCGTTGTCGATATAAAATCGCCACTAAAATCAAACCAAATACAAACAAAATTTGCCACAACAACGTAGAATCAAACTCTTTTTCATAGTGAATATACATCCATTTATTAAGCAAACTTTTCACACTGTTTTCATCTAAGGAATTGACTGTTTTATTTAAAATATCAAATAAAACAGGCTTTTGTTTAATCACACTCAATCGCAGATTATTGACCTCATCAAGTTTACCCGAGATTTTCAAAGTGGCAATGTTCTCTTCTTGCAGTTTGTACAAAGCCGTTGCCAAAGGGGCAATGGTAGCAAAAACTTGCGATTTTTCAACCATGGCAAAGGCTTGGTCTAAGGTATTGACATCAATAAACTCAAAGTTGCTGTACTTCTTTTTAAGTAAATCCGAAATTGCATACCCCTTAACTAAAGCAATTTTTTTATCTTGTATGGCAAATATATCGCTGAAAAAAGGTTGATTGTTTTGAGTTAACAGTACAAAAGGAATATGGATATACTCTTTGGTGAAATTTAAAAACTCTTTACGAGATTCAGTCATTTGAGCCGTAGGTAAAACTTCACATTTTCCTTCTTGTAAGAATTGCAAGGTTTGTGCCATATTTTTTGTGGGTACGAGTTCAAAATGCACATGCAAATACTCTTCTATCAATTTGACATAATCAGCAACAAATCCAATCAAATTGCCATTTTTAATATCCGAATAAGGCATCGCTTCAGGAATGATACACATTTTTATGCTCTGATTTTCACTCAAATACGCCACTTCATCTTGAGAAAGTTCACGTGCGTTTAAAATATCGGGTACCAAAAAATCTTTGATTTTAATTTGTTTTTCTACCAACCCCATGACATTGTATAAATCATAAATACGTTGCAATTTTTCATGTCGAATCACGCCTAATTCATTGGTATTAAAATATGAAAGCTTTTTCAATTCAGTGCCTTCAAAAATCAAAGCTTCTAAACTTATATTTTGAGAATTATATTTTTCAAAAATGAACTGTGCGGTTTGGTCAATATTGGAATAGGCATACTCCCACCCTTTTAAAGAGGCTTCCTTAAAACGTTTCACAATGGTATTTTGGTTGTTCAAAAACTGATGGCTGGTATATAAAAAATCACTGTACATATCAAAGCCATACGCTTTAGGGTCAAACATATTGTACTCCACCCCTAATTGGTTTAAATCAAAAGGTGATTTGGAAATATACGCCGAAATAACATCCGTTTTTTTCTGGATTAAATCCTGAATATTATGCGAATGTTTTAAAAAATTCAGCTCTTCCAATCGCACATTATGAGAACTGATCATCGCTTTTAAAGAGACTTCACTGGCATCATCAATGGTGGTCATAATTCGTTTGGATTTAAAATCATTAATGGAGTCAATCCCTGATTCTTTGGTACTTAATAACACCAAAGGTGTCGCTTGAAACAACGCATACAACGCCACGATATCACGGTTTTTGGCTCGTTCCAAAATCAGGGTTTCTCGCCCTACGGCAAAATCAATTGTGCCATTACTGACTTCCAAAGGAATATCGATTCCAAACTCAAACGGTTTGATTTCAACATCCAATCCAACCGCTTCATAAAACCCTTTTTCCTTGGCAATATAATACCCTGCAAACTGAAATTGGTCAAACCATGAGAGTTGTAAAGTCACTTTTTGAAGTTCATTGGCGTATAAAGAGACATTAAAAAAGAGTAAAAAGATAAAACCGTATATCGATTTTTTAAACAAATGTTTTCCTTATTCAATTTGGAAATATTATAACAAAATAAGCGTTAATCTGTGTTGGATTCTTCTTTTTTAATCTTGTTAATTTTTTGTATGCTCTTCTACCCACTGTTCATCTTGCCGTGGGTCAAACTCAGGCATAACTGCACCCGAAGCAACAGGAACATTGACAAAAACACTCATATCATCATCAGCAATGCGTTGTCTTGATAAAGAATATAACGCCAAAAAAAGTCCCAATACAACAAAAAGCAGAAAAATAATATCTTCATTGATAAACTTAAAGCCAAAACCAATCACAATAGGAGCAACAAAAGAGCCTAACCCATACGTAAAAAGCAGTGCTCGACTGATTTCTACAATATCTTTGTTTTCATCTAAAACATCATTCGCACGGGATAAACTCAAAGGATAAATGGCAAAAATACTCACTCCCAATAAAACGCCCAAAATATAATACAGTATTTCAAAATGGGGCAATATGACAAATAAAAAAGAGACGAAAGCCGTAAAAAATCCACAAAATGCAATCAGTTTTCGCCGTCCGTATTTGTCGGAGAGTTTTCCTATGGGCCATTGAGAAACCAATCCTCCTAGAATAGTTACTGCCATAAAAATTGATAACATCTGTGTGGAATCAAATAAATTTAAAATATACAAAGGTACCATGGTAAAAAATCCACCCACAAAAAATCCTCCAATAAAACTGCCTGCAAGGGCCAAGGGAACAATAAAGTACAGCTTAGGAAAACTGTATTGCCCAAAGGGTTTTAAAATGGGTTCTTTAATTTTTGTCATGGCAATAAAAATCAAGGACAACAGCACCAAAACTGAACCCACAGTAAAGATAAAATATTCCGATGCCGTAGGAATACTTAAAATAAGTTGTCCCAAAGCAGTGGATAGATAAAAAATAATGGTATAAACTGCCAAAATTTCTCCACGTTTTTCATTGGAACTTTTTTCATTGAGCCAACTTTCCAATATGATTAACAAAGCATAAAAAGCAAACCCTGAAATAAGTCGTAAAACTCCCCAAAAGAGTTCATTTAAAAAAATCGAATGAAGTAAAAAAGTAATCACCATCAAAGCAGCAAAAGTGGCAAAACTTCGAATGTGTCCGATACTTGAAATAATTTTTTGACTGAATATTGAGGACGCCATTGCCCCTAAAAAAAAGGCAGAGTTAATCAAACCAATTGAAAGATTTGATGCTCCCATTTGTTTTAAATAGACTCCAATAAACGTAATCATCATCCCATAGCCAATGGCTAAAAAAGCAATCGAAAAAAAGAGTGAAGAGATAAGAAAAAGTGAGTTTTTAATCTGTTCCATAGCACCTAACCTTTATTAAATTGTTTTCAAATAATATTCATACTATTCAATGTAAGGTTAGAAAGGGCTAAAATAAACATCTGTTTCACCATGTTTAAAAATCAAAGACTCTGTTCTTCCTATTTTTTAAACTCTTTTATGGTTTTATTACATAAATTTCCCCACTATCACTTGAAAAATAGATTAATCCATCAGGTGATTCAACCACATTTCGTATTCTAAGGTTGAGATTTTCAAAAAGTCTTTCTTCTTTCGTTACATTAAACTGTTTATCCAAAGTTATTTTATTGAGATGTGTTTTGGCTAAAGCCCCCAAAAAAAGATCTCCTTCCCAGTTTTTAAACACTTTTCCACTGTAAACCATAAGTGAACTTGGGGCAATAGAAGGGGTATAGACATACATAGGGTCTTCCATCCCTTTTTTGCTTTTGGCTTCGCCCACATTAGAAAAATTCCAATACTCTTTTCCGTGTGAGACAACAGCCCAACCGTAGTTTTTGCTTTTTTGTATAATATTAATCTCATCTCCACCTCTTGGTCCATGTTCACACTCAAAAAGAATCTCTCTTTTTGCATCATAAAAAAGTCCTTGTGGATTTCTGTGTCCATAACTGTATATCTCATCGAGGCCATTTTTACCTACAAAAGGATTGTCTTTGGGTATTGACCCATCACGATGAAGTCGTATAACCGTTCCTGCATGATTTTGAATATCTTGACCATTGGAACGCTCTCCCCTATCTCCTACTCCAAAATAGACATAACCCTCTTTGTCAAACGTGATACGACTTCCAAAATGAACTCCTGTGTCTGTTACAGAGTGTGTTACTAATAACTCTTCCCAACCAAAAAAGGCATTCTCTTTTAGTTTGGCTCGAGCTAAAGTGGTTACCCCTTTATCGTTTTGTTTTTTAACATAGGTAAAATAAATCCACCCCTCTTTTTTATACCAAGGAGAGACTTGAATATCAAGCAGTCCTCCTTGATTGTACGCATAAACATTAGGAGGGTTCAAAAGCTTTGTGGATGTTTTGTTGTGAAGATTCAGCTTATATATTTCACCTTCTCTATGTGTTATAAGCATGGTATGAGAATCCATAAATGTCATTCCCCATACCACACCAAACCCAGAAAAAACTCTTTCTAAGGTATAATTTTGCAAACCATACATGGATGAAACGGCAAATATTTGGAGACAAAACAATCGCAATAATCTCATTGTAATCCTTTAACCATATCGTACCCACTTATTTATTTGAAGTCAATTTAAGGTATTTTAAAGTTACTCATCATCCTGTTTGAATACTTATGTCATGCTTTATTTTGTTCTTTAAGCATCAAAATAAAATGATTGATTAAAATAGAATCCAGATGATGTCTCATCTCTTTTTTCATTAAGATAAGTGTTTCAAAGGTACTTTTAGAATCTTTATACGTTCTTTTTGTTGTAATAGCATCAAACACATCACAAATGGCAATAATTTTAGCATAGATGTGTATCTCTTTGCTGCTTAAATTATCAGGATAACCTGTACCATCAAGTTTTTCATGGTGACTTCTTACTCCTGCTAAAATATTTTTATTTTTAATGCCCAACTGTTTTAAAATGTTCCAACTGTGTACCGGATGCTTTTGAATTTCTTTAAACTCATCTTCACTGAGTTTTCCATTTCGGTTAAGAATATTCTCATCAATTTTGCTTTTGCCAATATCGTGTAACATCGCAGCCGTTCCAAGCTCATCAAGTGCTTCTTTGCCCATTCCTAAATGCTTTCCTAAACTAATCGCATAGACGCAAACATTTAAAGAGTGAGTATGTGTGTAATATTCATAAACCAACATAGAAAGAAAAGATGAAGCGCTATATTGGGTATTCAAAACCGTTGATACCAGACTTTGTACGTTTTGTTTTGCTATTTTATAATTGGTCATAGACTCTGGATTTTTAAAAAATTGATTCATATTCTCACTGAAATTGGTATATAAAGCAATCATTTGTTGAGGAACAATATTTTTACCTGCAATAAGCGTAAGATGTTCTTCATAGTTGGCTTTTTCTTCTTCATGAACAAACAAAAAACAGTGCTCATTTTTGAGGATATTATACATATCATCAACAATAGGTACATGTTTGTGTAAAACCAATTCAGCTTTTTTGTCACTGTTTTTTTTATACAAATCATACATCAAAACAGAGTTTTTGATTATGACAACTTTATCGATAAGAAAATATTTGTTACTGACTTTAGGTATAGACATGTGAGTTCCTTTTTAAGCAGTTATCTCATAATAACCATTTAAAGATTAATTATCACTAAAAAGTTACATAATTATTTGCTTATTAAAAGCGTAATCCTATTTAATATATTTTCTCAAAGCAAGCACAAGCACAAGTATATCTTTTAACCAAAGTTCAGCTTCATTTGTCCAATGAATTTCTACCATTGCTTAATTCTATTTTTCATTTCTTTATTTTAAATAGTTTTGTTTTCTTTTGAGTCTTTTAATCCTTTTGAATCATTCTATCAAAAGCCAACTATTTTAAAATCTCATCATAAGATGTATCTTCAGGTAATAAATCAATGATTTTTTTTGCATCTTATTTTGGTGCAGTTATAATAAATTCCAATATTTAAAATATACTTCATCCTAACAAAATGAAGTATATTATTTGTTTAAATAAAAGATTATAGCTTTTTGTATTTTTTAGATTTTAATGAGTAGAGGATTAAGTATTCGTTCCCGACTTTGGAAGTTGGGAACGAGGAAAAAATATCGTTCTATAAAAGTTGTAATCTTACTGATAAAGATTTAGAAAGTCTAATCTATTTAAGCCTTTTGTAGCGGTTGAACTAAAATTTCAAGAGGAATATGTAAAGCTTGGGATAGATTTCTAATCATTGTAAGAGAGAGTGAAACTTTTCTATTTAAAAGTTCTGATACTTTGCTTCTATTTCCAACATACGGTATTAAATCTTTTTGTTTAAGTTGCATTTCTTCCATTCTGTATTTAATAGCTTCTATGGCATCAGGAACTTCTATAGCCCAATTTTGTTCTTCATATTTTTCAATAAGCAAAGCAAGTATCTCAAGCTCATCGCTTTCTTTGGTTCCAAGTTTTGGATTTAGTTGCATTAGCTCATCTATTCTACTCAAAGCTTTATCATATTCTTTTTCATTTTTAATAATTTTTAATTGCATTGTTATATTTCCTTAGCATTTATTTTATCATACTCACTGTGAGTGCCAATAAATTTTACTCTCACTATTTTTCGTAAATAATCAATGTGAACTATTAAACGGTAATCATTTCCTTTGATATTAAAAACCACCCTATTGTCTTCCAAAAAAGAAGCATTTGCATAATTCTTTTTAATATCATCGGGTGTTTTCCATTCAGCTTTTCTGGTATCCATGTGCCAAACTTCCAAAGGAGTTTTTGCTTGTGGATGTTTCTCATAAAACTGAATTAATGTTCTTTTGCTTATTACATTCATAAAGAGACTATACTATTTGTTCCTTTAAGAGGAACTTAATTGTATTTTTACAAAGAAAAAAACATCATTGTAACAAGAGGAATATGTTAACTATAATGTCTATATTCAATCAAAATGGTACGACTGACACCAATTTTCTGTTATCTCATTAAGAATATTCATTACGTATTGCTTCTCCTAAAGCATCAATAACTTTAACATGCTGTTTAAAAATATTGTCAAATGCATCTGAACTTGACTGAGCAGTGTTTGCCAAAGCCATATCACTCATTAAGTTTCTAAAGTCTGATATTTCCAATCTCAGACTATCTTGTATAATTCTTGCCTCTAAAACAACTAACTTTCTTATATTTTCCATGTATTCTGCATCAATCTTATCTGGAATAGGTACTCTTATATTTTCATTTTGATATGTTTTTTTATCATGCAAATAAATTTGTGTAATTGAACGCATACATTTTAAAATATATTCCTGTAACTCCAATATTGTTTCTCTTTGAAAATTCTTTTGTTTCTCTTGATATTGCAATGAAATTGCTTCTATTTGTAATTTTTTAGAATTAGCATTAACAATAAGTGTAGTAATAATACTTGTACATGCACCAATTAAAGTTCCCAAAAATCCCCATAATGCACTATTTTCCATATCGTATTCTCCTGTTATATTAACGCAAACTATAACATAAGATTTATTATAATGAATAAATAAAAATAAAACTTCATTTAATGGATAAGATTAATTTATAATTTACACCCCTGAGGTTGAATCTCCACTACAATGTCCTCTAAAAAATAGAAAAACATATATTTTGTTAATTTACAAATAAGAATGATAAAATTGTCAAAAGATTAAAAATACCTCTCTTGAAAACCATAAAGGTTTCCGCTCTCTTACTTTGTATGGACAAAGTAAGCAAAACCACCAACGATTTCAAAGCCCTTTGGGGTTCCCTCACTTTTTGTCTGTACCAGAATTTAGTCACTTCGTTCCAGCATCTGAGTCGCAAAACTCACATAAAAATATGCTTCTGAGCATATTTTTATGTTCAAACAGTTGCAACTATATTCCGAAAATAAAAATAAACGTTCGGCTTTTCAGATGTTGGAAAGAATGGGATAAGGACATTTTCATATTTGATTTATATAATTAGAATTTTTATTGACTCATGTAACAAAAGATAGTTTGAACTTAATATTTCAAAGAGTGATTTTAGGAGTGCTATTTCAAAATAAATCAAGGCAGGAAATAAAGCATTCGTAGGAGCTTACTTGAAGTAAGTGAGTAGAATGCTTTGTTTCCTAACGCAGAGTTATGAAGAAAGAGTGCTTATAAAATCAACTCTTTTAGTGGAGGAAGTGTCGTTTACCTGAAAAATACAACGCCATCCCAAACTCATTGGCTGCTTGGATAATCTCCTCATCTCGGATACTTCCACCTGGCTCAATGACACATTTTACACCCGCTTCTTGTGCAGCATCAATACTGTCTCTAAATGGGAAAAAAGCTTCAGAAGCTAAAACTGAACCACTTACGTCGATTCCTAAATCTTCTGCTTTTCGTAATGCTGCTTTTGCGGCATCAACTCTTGAAGTCATCCCCATTCCCACAGCTACCATCGCAGAATTTTTTACATACACTACACAGTTTGATTTGGTTAAACTTGCTACTTTATAGGCAATTTCCATATCTTTTTTCTCTTGTTGTGTTGCTTCTCGCTCTGACATCAGTTTTGAGTTTTTAACTTCATCTTCTTCAACAAAATCTGCATCTTGGTAAACAAATCCACCATCTACAATTTTAAAGTTAAATGCATCATTTGACATCTCAAGTTTTTTTGTTCCTTGTTTGAAGAGTTTAATTCTTTGTTTTCTGCTTAACTCTTCAACGGCTTCTTCTGTAAAATCGGCTGCAAAAACAACTTCTAAAAAGATTTCATTCATTTTAACAGCCAAAGGTAAATCGACAATTCCATTGACGGCAACCACTCCACCAAACGCAGAAACGGGGTCACATCTTAACGCTTCAATATAAGACTCTATTAGCGTATCTTTAATCGCAAATCCACATGGGTTTCCATGTTTTACAATACACACAGCGTTGTCATCACCAAATGCTGAAGCAATTTTAGCAGCACCTGAAATATCACCCATGTTATTGAAACTGGCTTCCCCTTTTAGCGTGATAAATTTATTGCTTAAATGTTGTTCAAACTCATACAATGCCCCTTTTTGATGAGGGTTTTCACCGTATCGTGTATCAAACACTTTTGACCCTACGATAAACTGTTTAGCACCCATTCCACCGTTGAATCTTTTGTTCATATAATTAGCAATCATAGAGTCGTATGCCGCGGTGTGTTCATAGGCTTTAATCATCATATCTCGTCTAAACTCTACTGTATTCGTGTTGTTTTTTAGGTTGTTTAAGACCAAATCATAATCAGCCACATCCGTAACAATAATCACTGAATCAAAATTTTTAGCTGCACTTCTTACCATCGCTGGACCACCGATGTCGATGTTTTCAATGATCTCTTCAAAGTCATCTGTTTTTTCAATTGTGGCTTTAAAGGGATATAAATTGACACATACCAAATCAATCCCTTCAACACCCAATTCTTTGGCTTGGTCTAGGTGAGATTGTTTGTCTCTTCGGTGTAAAATTCCACCGTGAATATAAGGATTTAAGGTTTTGACTCGTCCTTCAAAACACTCAGGAAATTGGGTCACTTCATTGGCTTCAATGACTTTAATGCCTGCCTCTTTTAATTTACTGTAGGTACCACCTGTTGAGATGATTTCATATCCTAACGCCACTAACTCTTTGGCAAAGTTTTCAACACCACTTTTATCGCTTACGCTAATTAATGCTCTCAATGTATCGTTTCCTTTATCTGTTTGCTTACAATTTTAGTCGCAATTATACTCAAAAAGTCATTACGAGTTGCTTTTACAGGATACGTCACTTTTATGCACTTTTTATTAACACTTTTATAAATTAAAATGTTGTAAAATGTCTAAAATTTACACTAAGGGAAAAAGCCTCTATGACTTACCAATTTTGGGACAACTTTAATACTTTTTTACCTTATGAACTGCAAATGAAATTTGACATTCGATTGTGTAATGTCATTTCAAAACTGGAGTCTTTTCTCAACCATGTAATGATTCATCCCATAAAAAAAGAGCAAATTCCATTTTTTTTAGCAGGGTCTTGTATCAAAGAAGATACTTTTAGAGATATTGATCTGATTTTTCCCAATAAACAAGACAAAGACGATGTCAACAACACACTCAATCAAAGCTATTTTGAGTATGAAAACAACTCCTATACGTATCGGTTTGAAGAAGATATTTTTCAGCTGGTTTTTCGAGAAAAATTTGAAAATGCCAGTTTAAGTTATTTGGTCGATGGTTTTGATTTTGACTCCACAAAAATTGCATTTGAGTGTATTTTACACACCAAAACAAAACAGATAGAAGTGCTTGATTGTGATATACGAGAAGAGTTTATCCATTACATCCAAACCAAAGTCAATCGACTTTCCCGTATCAGTGTCAATCCTTTTGTTTCATTGCAACGTGCCATTCACTTCTTAAAACGAGGCGATGATGTGCCTTACGGTGTCTTTTTAGCCATTTGCACTAAAATTGCCCAACTCGAGGTCAATCAAGACGATAAAAAAGAGAAATTTTTTGACAGATTACAAGGCAATGAAGAGAAACTCAAAGAGATTAAACACGCCATCAGTCAGTTTGTGGAAGAAAAGAAAGTGATCAGTAACGAGTAACAAGTGACCAGTAAATGTCTCGTTACTTGTCACTCGTCACTATAAAAGAGGCAAAGCCACTTTTATAAATCTTGCTCAATCACTTCTTTAAATCGGTTATAGTAAATATTTCTGGCATCTTCAAGTGATTTAGTTACCCCATTGATAATAATGGTATCGCCTTGAACTTTTCCAATTTTAATACAATATTGCCCTACGCTTGAAACTAAGTTTTCAAAGGCTTCTTCATTTTCATAACTGACTTCAACAATAGCTCGGCTTAATGTTTCAGAGAAAATATCTTTGGCATCATTTAAAGGAGCTACGATTTCAACTCCTTTGTTCCCTACGACTGCCATTTTAGCAGCACTGATGGCTAAACCACCTACGTTTACGTCTTTAGCAGCGTTGAGAAGTCCTTGTTTATTGGCTTCAATAACCAAGTTCCACAATTTTAACTCTTTTTCAAAGTCCACTTCAGGGTGAGTTCCAGCCACTTTTCCGTACACTTTTTTCATAAACAGACTTCCACCAAATTCTGGCTTAGTTTCACCCAATAAATAAATCGTACTTCCATTTTTTTGGAATGCCGATGGCAATACTTTGTTGGCGTCTTCATTGACTCCCACCATAGCAATAGAAGGTGTAGGGAAAACACCCACACCATTGGTTTCATTGTATAACGATACGTTTCCACCAATTACAGGCGTATTTAAAGCACTGCACGCTTTTTTAATTCCTTCACAACACTCTTTAAATTGCCACATCACTTCTGGGTTTTGTGGATTTCCAAAGTTTAAACAATCCGTAATTGCTTTTGGAACAGCTCCTGTCATAGCAACATTTCGACCACTCTCCATAACCGCTGCTGCTGCTCCTAATTGTGGGTTGATATAACAAAATCGTGTGTTACAATCAGCACTCATGGATAACGCTTTGCCTGTCTCTTTAATTCGTATGCTTGAACCATCTAAGCTTCCTGGTCCTTTGATTGTGTTCGTTTGTACCATAGAATCGTATTGAGAATACACCCAAGATTTATCTACAACTTCCATATCAGAAAACATCATATCAAACGCTTCTTGGCTGCTGATTTTTTTATCCAATGTGATATTGGCAATCTCTTTTAAATATTCGGGTTCTTTTACGGGTCTGTCAAGTACAGGAGCTTGTTCAGATACCGGTTGAACAGGAACTTCTGCACATTTTTCACCGTGCCAGAATAATTCCATATTTCCAGTTCCTGTAACTTCACCAATTACAGCAACATCCAATTCCCATTTTTCAAAAATATCGATAATAGCTTGCTCACACCCTTTTTTAGCACAAATAAGCATTCGCTCTTGTGATTCAGATAACATAAAGTCATACGGAGTCATACCCTCTTCTCGTGCTGGAACTTTGTCTAAGTGCATAATCATCCCAGAACCACTTCGTCCTGCCATTTCAAATGAAGAAGAAGTCAATCCAGCAGCACCCATATCTTGGATACCAATAATTAAATCTTTTTTAAACAGTTCTAAACACGCTTCTAAAAGAAGTTTTTCAGTAAAGGGATCACCCACTTGTACTGTTGGTCGTTTTGATTCAGAATCTTCAGTAAATGAAGCTGAAGACATAACAGCACCACCAAGACCATCTCGTCCTGTTTTAGAACCTACGTACATAACAGGGTTTCCTAAACCTTCTGCCTTTCCATAGAAAATCTCATCGGCTTTGGCTAAACCTAATGTAAAGGCATTGACAAGGTTATTTCCCGCATAACACTCTTCAAACGTGGTTTCACCACCAATCGTTGGAACTCCCATACAGTTTCCATATCCACCAATCCCCGCAACTACACCTCTTAAAAGGTATCTGTGTTTTTGTGCCGTTTCACTGTTTCCTTCAATGGAAGCAAATCGGATTGAGTTCATATTGGCAATGGGTCTTGCCCCCATGGTAAATACATCTCTTAAAATTCCACCCACACCCGTGGCTGCTCCTTGGTAAGGCTCAATAAAACTTGGGTGGTTGTGTGATTCCATTTTAAAGACTGCTGCATAACCATCACCAATATCAATAACACCGGCATTTTCTCCTGGACCTTGGATAACCCATGGAGCTTTTGTTGGAAAACCACTTAAATATTTTTTACTTGATTTGTATGAACAGTGTTCACTCCACATGGCTGAAAAAATTCCAATTTCTACATGATTAGGTTCTCTTCCTAAAATCTGTATAATATTTTCATACTCTTCTAAAGTCAAAGAGTGTGCCAAAGCTATTTCTTGTGGATTTTCTAGTTTTTGCATAGTAAATATACCTTATGTTTATATCTTAAAATTGAGGGATTTTATCTAAAATATTATTAACAACTATTTAAGCTTAAAAGTTTATTGTTGTTGTACATTTCTTAATATTTATTTATTTTTTACTCATTTGAAGCAAATTAAGTGACTCAAAAAGCCTATATCGAGGGGCAAATTAAGTTTTGTGTAGTATAATCTTATCAAATTAACTTAACAGGGATGGGACTTGTGAAACTACTTTTGACATTACTACTGACTTGGTGCGTTGCTTTTGGAGCACAATTAAAAGAGAAAACTTGGGAAAGAGGTGAAACGTTTTTAACGTTTTTACAATCAAAAAACATACCACAAGAGTTGTATTTTAACTTAGAACGAAGTGACCGAGAGTTATGTTCTGAAATTAATGCCGGTATTAAGTACTATGTATTGGAAAACGACGAAACGCAAGAGTTGCTTCAAGTGCTTATTCCCATCAGTGAAGAGATGCAAATCCATTTATACAAAGAAAAAGATCAATTTGTTTTTTCCACCACTCCCGTTTCTTTTGAAGAAGTGACACAAACTATTGCTATTCCTATTTCGTATTCTCCTTATCAAGATATTTTAGAAGCGACTTCCAATGAGAGCTTAGCCAATGAATTTGTTCGTTCTTTTAATCAACTTGCCGATTTTAAGAGAATGAGAAAAGGAGATCATGTCGCCATTAAATATACTCAACGTATCAGAATGGGACAATATTATGGAACGCCTACCATACATGCAGCCTTAGTAGAAGTAAGAAATAAACAAACCTATATTTTCAAAAATGAAATCGATGGCATTTATTATGACCAAAATGGAAAAAACCTCACCAGCTTTTTTATGAAAACACCGGTGAATTACACTCGGATTTCAGACCGATTTACCTATAAACGTTGGCACCCTGTTTTAAAACGATATCGAGCTCACTTAGGCATTGATTATGCTGCACCAACAGGAAGACCCATTGTGGCTGCTGCTTCAGGAAAAGTCATTTTCAGAGGCGTTAAAGGCGGTTATGGAAAAACCGTAGAGATACGACACGAAGGCAACTATAAGTCACTGTATGCCCATATGAGTCGCTACTCAAAAGTCAAATCGGGTCAATGGGTTAAACAAGGAACGGTGATTGGATATGTAGGAAGCACAGGTGTGAGTACAGGACCTCATTTGCATTTTGGTTTATATAAAAACGGCAGAGCAATTAACCCTGCCAATATTATAAAAGTGACCAAAAATGAGTTAAAAGGAAAAGATAAACAAAAATTTATTGCGTATGCTAAAGAGTTATCACAAGATTTAATTCAAACCATACAAAACAAACCTGTACCACTCAATATCACAAAGTTTGAATCCTATACAGCACTAAACAGCGAAGTGTAATACCCCATGAAAGAGCATATCAAAGACCCCAAAAAGCTGCTTGAGAGTCTTGATAGTTTACATCAAAGTGATATTGCTCGTTCGTTAAAAAAGATTTTCAAAAAAAGCCCAGAGGATTTTTATTTTGTTCTAAAACAACTTCCCGATGAGCTTTTGGGTGAAGTTATTTTAGAACTGCCCGATTACTTACGAGAAGACATTTACGCCACTTTAAGCACCCAACAACTTACCACTGCCGTTGAAGAACTCGATTCTGATGATCAAACCGATTTTATCCAAGAAATTGAAGAAATCGATAAAAACAAAGCACAAGCCATCTTTGATGGATTAGAAGAAGAAGACCAACAAGAGATTAACTGGCTTAAACGCTACAGCAACGATGAAGCCGGTGCATATATGCAAACAGAGCTTTTTAGTGCAAAATTGGATGAAACCATTAAAGATTCTGTTGCCCGATTAAAAGAGCTAAAAGAACAAAACGAGCTTGAAAACATCCATCAAGTTTTTATTGTCGATAACGATAAAAAACTTTTAGCCGCCATCTCATTAGAAGATTTAATTATTTTTGATTTTGAAAAGACGTATGAAGAGATATTAGAGCTTGATGAAAATCGTTTTAAACCCTTTAAGGTCCAAGACGATGAAGACATTGATAATGTCGCGAAGTTTTTTGAACAATACGATTTAAATGTGGCGGCGGTTGTAGGTTATCAAGGTTTATTAATCGGGCGAATTACCAGTGATGATATCATCGATGTAATTGAACAAAATGCCACCGAACAGATGTATCAATTAGCAGGGGTTAATGAAGAGTTTGAACGAGATGACCATACGTTAAGTATTGCTAAAAAAAGAGGCTTGTGGCTATTTATTAATTTAGGCACAGCCATTTTAGCCTCTTTGGTTATTGGCTTATTTGATGAAACCATAGAAAAATATGTCGCACTGGCTATTTTAATGCCCATAGTTGCTTCCATGGGTGGAAACGCAGGAACTCAAACACTCGCTGTCATGGTGCGGAAAATGGCATTGGGAGAGATTGATATTGAAAACAGTCGTGAAGCGGTTCAAAAAGAGGTTCTGATTTCTATTTTTAACGGTCTGTTTTTTGCCTTTATTATTGGAGTTATTGCCTCTTTTTGGTTTAGCACGTATATGTTAGGAGTAGTTATTGGTTTATCCATGATTATTAATTTATTCAGTGCAGGTTTTTTTGGAGCTTCAATTCCACTGCTTCTTAAAAAGTTTAAAATCGACCCAGCTGTGGGAAGTACTGTACTTTTAACCACGGTAACAGATATTGTGGGATTTTTTAGCTTTTTAGGTTTAGCTAAAGTGATGTTGGTTTGAAAAAGTGTTCAGAAATCAGAGTTCAGAGCTCAGATTCTTTTCTCAACGCTGAACACTGAACCCTGAACGCTACGCGTTAAGCATCAAATCCACCCTTTTTTCTTAAAAATAACAATCGGTGTCACCGAAGATAAAATCATCAATCCAATAGAAACTAAGTAACCATAATCCCAATGCAACTCGGGCATAAACTCAAAGTTCATTCCGTAAATACTTGCAATCAGCGTAGGTGGAAGAAACACCACATTTACAATAGTAAAAATCTTAATAACTTTATTTTGTTCAATACTTAACACCCCAATAAAGATATTTTGTAAGTAATCCAATCTTTCAAAATTGAAATTGGTGTGATCAATAAGTGAACGAATATCTTTAAGCATGATAGGAATTTCATTTTTCTCATCGGTATATTTTTCACATTTAAGCAGTGAACTTAAGATTCGCTGTTTATCGGTTAGGTTCTCTCGAATTTTCATGTTCAAATCTTCAAACGTAGAGATTTTTTCCAAGATTTCTTCATCGTCATTGGAGTAATCCGTAAAGACGTGTTTTCGTATTTTGGTAATCTCTTTTGATAAGTTTTCAATGGTATCCGCATCGGCATCGATTCGAATATCAATGATTTGACAAAAAATTGAGTAACCATTTCTAAACTCTTTGGGAGAACTTAACAATCGTTTGGTAAAAGCACTGAAACTGGCTAAATCTTTATATCGAATCGAAATTAAAAGTTTTCCTTGTAAAATAAAGGATACCGTTTCATTGGACGCATGACCATGGTCATTAATCAAAAAGTAACTGTTGATTTCAATACGGTTATCTTCTTCCCAATATCGAGAACTCAACTCAATCTCTTCACTCTCTTGTTTGGTAGGAAAATTGATATCAAATGTGGTTTCTACGGCCTTAATCTCTTCAAGGGAAGGAGTAACCATATCAATCCAAATAACACTGTTTCTGTCTTCATTGTTTTCAAAAGCGTTCACGCCCTCAATCACATTGAGTCGGTTTCCTTTTTTAATAAAACAATTAATCATACGACTCCTTGGGGTGTTATTTGATAAACGACGAAGAGATAATACTTAAAAATTCATCTTTGGTTTTTTTCTCTTTTTTAAACAAACCTCTTAAAGCAGAAGTTACCGTCGTAGAGCATATTTTTTGTACGCCACGCATTTCCATACACATATGTCTGGCATCTACAACCACCGCAACCCCTTTGGGTTTTAAATGTTCATTTAACGCATCGGCAATTTGTTCCGTAAATTGCTCTTGAATTTGCAATCGTCTGGCAAAAATATCCACCACTCTTGGAATTTTACTCAAGCCTACGACTTTTCCATTGGGAATATACGCCACATGCACTTTACCAATAATGGGCAACATATGATGCTCACATTGTGAGTAAAATTCAATGTCTTTGACCACAACCATTTCATCGTTGGTTGAAGTAAAAAGTGCTTTTTGTATAATTTCTTTGGGGTCTTCGTTGTATCCACTGCACATAAACTCCATGGCTTTTCGGACACGTTGGGGTGTCTTTTCAAGTCCTTCTCGAGTAATATCTTCTCCCAAATACGTTAAAATATTTCGGATGGCATTTTCAAAATCTTTTTCTTGCATTATTATCCCTTTTTACATATTCATGGCATCACTTAAGTTCCAAATTGGCATGAAAATCGCCAGCATTAACCAAACAATAAATGTTGAAATCAGTATAAAAAAAATAGGTTCTATATTGGTTGCAAAGCTTTTAAATGCTTTTTCCATTCTTTTGCTGTAAATTTTTTCAACTTCATTTATCGTGATATTCAATGAATTACTTTGTTCGCCTACACTGATTAATCTTAAGACGAAATCATCAAATAGTTTAGTGTTTTCAAAGGCAAATAATATTGGTTTTCCGCTTTGAATTTGCTGATTTATGACTTTTAACTTTGCTTTTAAATAGTTATTTCCCATTAACACTTTGGCATTTAAAAAAGCCGTTTGAAACGTATATTTATCGTTTAATAATATGGTGACACATAAAAAAAAGAGTTGAAAATGGGTATAAAACAGAACTCGACTTAACAATGGAATCTTTAACACTGTCCATTTATCAATTTTGTATTTGAAGAAATGGTTACTTTGATATTGCGATAAAAGCAGAAAAAACACCCCTATTATTCCTGCAAAAATATAGAGAAAATAGTGATGTATAAAATATTTGAAATTCAATAACCCTTGTGTTGCCCAAGGTAAATTAGACTCATATTGTAAAAAAAGATGTTCAAATTTAGGGATAACAAAATAGAAACTAAAGAGAGTTAAAAATAACAGCGCTACTGATAAAACAAGTGGATACCTCAGCGCAGCATTCAGAGTCTCTTTGTTGTGCTGTTTTCGTTTGAGTACTAAAACCAATGAGTTCATAATGGTTTTTAAATTGCCGTTATCTTGAGCAATTTTAAGAAACACCAACGGCAATGAGCCGATTATTTTTTCATACGGTTGCAATGCTGTGTTAAGTTCTTGACCATTTTGAAGCGCATGCAACAAACTAAAAAGAACCTCTTTGAGTTGAGGATTGTGTGTATTTTTATACAAAATATCAACGGCATCATTAAACAAAATATTGGCTTGTAACATAATGTTTAATTCATTAAAAAGCGCCAACACTTCACTGCTTGATACTCTTTTTTGAAAGAGTTGTCTGTTTTTTGTGCGTAAGGGAATAATACTAAGAATATTTAAAGGCAAAGACTCCCTATGAATATTTTCACTTTCAAGCACCAATGTTTTAATCTGTCCTTTTTCTTGGTAGGTGATTTTATATGTTTTCAAAATCGTGTCACTTTATACACTTCTTGTAACGTCGTGATGCCTTGTTCAACCTTTTGCACTCCGTTTTCAAAGAGTGTTTTAAACCCTTTGTTTTTGGCATATTCCAACATTTGTGCCATCTCTTTTTGTTGAATAATCATTGATGCAATCTGTTCATCAATAACAAAAATCTCATTAATCATACTTCTGTTTTGATAGCCCGTTAAGTTGCACTTTTCACACCCTTTAGGTTGATACTCTCCAAGAATACTCTCTTTACACGATTCACACAATTTTAAAACCAACCGTTGAGACAAAATGGCTTTAAGCGTTGATGCAATCAAAAAAGGTTCCGCTTCTAAATCTAAAAGACGATTTATGGTCGATACGGAATCATTGGCATGCAAGGTTGCTAAAACCAAATGACCCGTTAAAGAGGCTTGAATAGCAATTTTAAGAGAACTGATATCTCTGATTTCACCAATCATAATCACATCAGGGTCTTGACGCAAAACATCGCGTAGAATTTCACTAAAGCCTAAATTTATCTCACTATTAACAGCAATTTGTTGAATATTTTCAATATGATACTCCACAGGGTCTTCTATGGTAATAATTTTTTTATTGATAGAATTTAACTCTTTAAGTATCGAATACAGTGTTGTTGTTTTTCCACTTCCTGTGGGACCGGTAACTAAAATAAGTCCTTGAGCTATACTGATTGATGTTTTAAGTGTATTTAAAATACTCTTTTCAAATCCCAAACTCTCTAATTGCGTATTGACACTTTTTTTATCTAAAATTCGCACAACAATGGATTCACCATTAATTGTGGGCATCACCGAAACCCGAAAATCATACATCTCATGGGAGCCTATTTTTTTACTGAATCGACCATTTTGAGAAATCCGCTTTTGCGTAATATCCATTGATGATAAAAGTTTAATCACAGAGCTAATTACAGGATAAAATTCCCATTCAAATCTGAAAAACTGTTGCAATAAACCATCAATACGCAATCGAATTGTCAACGCCTCTTTTTGAGTTTCAATATGAATATCACTGGCATTTTTGACAATAGAAAACTCAATTAAATAGAGTAAAAAATCATTAATATAAGACGAAGTATAATCACTGATTCCAATCGATTTTAAGGCATTATCATAAATCTTTTGTTTTAATGTATGTTGATCTAATAAGAAAAAAAGCTCTTTGGGTTCAATGGTAATAAGCTGAAGAGGCAACGCATAGTGTTGGGATAAATAACGTAAATCAGCATGATGAGTTTGTACAACCCTTATTAGAAAATCATCTTTTTGAATGGGTGCAAAGCCATAGGCTTTAAGTTCATTGACATCAAACTCATTGATAAGATTATAATCAATAATATACTTGTTTAAAACACTCATTTTTACTCCTTAATCAAATGCAATTCCTCATATTCATTGGTGGTTTTTTTAACCATTACACTGTGTGTCTTAATCTCATACACTTCATAATCCAAATACATTTCTCCCTCTTTAAGCCAAGTATCATTGATCAAAACTTCATTATTAACAATGGCATACAGCTTTATTGACAAAGGCTCAATTGCATTTGCCACCTTAAGAGTAAAAGGATTTAATAAACTCTTTAATGGGCTTTTCTTATTTGGTTCAAACGCATCATAGCGATATTGGGCAAATGAAAAAGTAAGAAGCAAATGAAGAGTATTCTCTTTTATTGTAAGTTTTAATGACTCAATGTTATTAATACTTTCATAGGTTTCACAAAAAATCAACAGTCTCATTAACTCTATAAAATCTCCTTGTGCTTCTAAAGAAACACTCATACTATTTTGTTTGATATTTATAATACTTAAGCCTTTATTGAGTGAAAACTCTTGCAATTGTGTTAAAAAGTCATAGAAATTTAGCTCATTTCGTGTCAGTTCAGTCACGGGTTTAGAAGAGAGACCTTTATTGAAATCAATATAGTTATACACAACAAAAACCATCAAACACACCGGAATAAAATAGAGTTGTATTTTTTGTCTTGTTTGCAAAGAGTTGAGTTTTTTTTCACAAAAGGCTAAATGAGGCGCTAAGTTCATAGACTCTCTCCTGTGTATTATATTTTAATCGTTTTACTTTCGCTTGATAGTGAGTCAAAAATTCAATTAAATGACTCTTTTGTGTATGCTTCAAGGTTAAAAATAGCAGTTCATTGTGAAAATCTATGGTCGTTACTTGAAGTTTATAATAATTTATACGTTCAATTACATCGGCAATTTTTACACTTTTCAATGCTTTTTGGGGATAAACACTTTTTTGAACAATCGGGTGCTTTGTCTTCTTATCAAAAAAGATTTCATACCCCAATGCCAAAACAACTGTCAATAAACACCCAAAACATACAGCCAAAAAACGTTTGAGTTCTTTATAATGGTTGTTTTTTAAATACGATAAGGGTTTGATATAATCAAGATTTGCTTCAAATTGTTGTTGAAAATTTTTAACTTGTTGAGGATGTACTTCAATGCAATTATCAACAGACAAGTGCAAACTTTTTTGAATAAAGTGTTGAATTTGTTCTGCAGAAACTTTTTGTTGAATGGGTTTAAATAAAAGAAGTTCTTGGTTTTCATAAACCACAAAACAGTTCTCCAATATAAATAAATCGATTTGATTTTCCACTTTGGTTTGTTCAAAATAGTAGAATTTGAGCAGTTGGGGTTCAATAAAACACGGTTCATTTTCAAGGTGAAAATGAGCTATGAAATATTGTTGGCACGAAGCTAAATAGGAGTAAAAAATCGCACTTGAAGCATCAAGACAGATCCCTTTTAACATCAAATTGGAATGAAGAAAATCATGAAGGTGTTTTGAAGAAATGGCTTCACTGACTTCAATAAAAAAAGAATCAATTTCGTGCAATAGTATCATATGTGTGTTACAACCTACTAAAATATTAAGTAGATTATAACTTTTTTTAATTAAATATTACTTTATCGTAACTTTTATTGACTCATCACAAGCTTGTCGCGTCCGGTATTTTTTGCTTCATATAACGCATCATCCGCCAGTTTATAAAGCTCATCGGCGTTGGGAACAGTGCTTTTGTTTTTAATGGCAACCCCCACTGAAACCGTTATAATGCCTTTTGAAAAATGTTGATGCTCAATGTGTAAAGCTTTGATAGTTTTCATTAAATTCATTGCAAATTCAACGCCTTGATCAAACTTATCCACTTCAAACAATACACCGAACTCTTCTCCGCCTAAACGAAACACAAAATCACTGGCACGTTTGGTGTTTTTTTGTAAAACAGTCGCCACATTAACAAGAACCTCATCCCCTTTTTGGTGACCATAGGTATCATTGTATAACTTAAAAAAGTCAACATCTAACATGATAAAAACCAAATATTTATTGTTGCGTTGAATACGATTAATCTCTTGAACAAAAATATCATTAAAATGTCTTCGATTGTACAGGTTTGTTAAGCCATCGGTAATGGAGAGATATTCTACCCTTTTTTTATCGGTTATATCTTCTGCAATAAAGGTGTAACCTATGACTTTTTCATTTCTAATGTTAGGATAAATGGTGCTTTTTAAGTAATACAGCTCATCATTGATATTTTTATTTTTGATTTCACAACTGCACTGTTTGCCCTGTTTTAAATTGTTCCAAATCGTTTGATACACACTCTTTGAGGTTTTAATTCGATCCAAAACCCGGAAATTTTTTCCCAATAAATAGACTGCCGAAAATCCCGTCAAAACACATAAGGCATTACTGACTTCTGTAATTCTTCCTTTTTTATTGGTGGTTATTAACATGCTCTTTGAGTTTACTTTCCACTTCATTACGTGATTTCAGTGTTTTATTTAGACTTTTTGCCAATTTTTTAAACTCCGAAAAGCTCAGTTTTTCAATGTTTATTTCAGTATGGCTTCGAGAAGCTTTTCTAAAATTATTGGTCAAATAGTTGATGTTTAAGCTCAAAAATCTCGCAACCTTTTTGGAAATAAAAAATAAGAAAACGCCAAAAATGATAATAACACCAACCAAAAAATAGATTTGATACAAAATGGTATCTTGCAGTTCTTGGTTTTTTATTTCTAACTTTTCCTCAATTTCATCAATGTATACCCCACTTCCTATCATCCAATTCCAAGGTTCGTACTGTATTACATATGCCATTTTAGGAAACTCATCATTGGTATTAAGCTTTTTAAACAGATAATTAAAGTAACCACCATTTTGATTGTATGAAGCTTTTAACTCTTTTTGAAAGACATCATCCTCTTTCCAATAAAAAGGCTGTTCTAATTTTTCTCCATTATACACCAACGCATACCCATCAAGGGTATTGACAAATATATAATTCTCTTTGCCATACCGAAGAGTAGCAATCCACTCTAAAATCTCTTCTTGTAATCTCTTTTGAAGCACCTCTTTTTGTAAAAAAGTAGCATCGGAAGACTCTTTTTGAAGTTTATTTTGTCGATAATGAATATACTCTAAAACTTTCTGAACTTCACTTTTAATTAACTCTTTGTTATTTTGAGTAAACTCATTTTTGAGGTATTTCGTATCCAATAAATAGTTATTGTACTGAAAAAATATAGAGATAATACTTGCAATCACAATAGAAGTAAACGCAACGGTAAATGTTGTTCTAAAAATAAGTTTAGAGAGTTTCACGTAAGCTCTTTTAAAATCTATTCGACATCATAACCAAGCTCTTTGAGTCCCTCTTTATTTTTTGTCCACCCTTTTTTAATGGAAACAAAAAGCTCCAAAAAACACTTTTTGCCCGTGAGCTTTTCAATTTTCATACGGGCATCTTTGCCTATTCGTTTAATCGCCGTAGCCCCTTTGCCTATAATCATCCCTTTTTGGGTACTTTTTTGCACTATAATGGTAGCTTTAATCACATCAATAGCAGGTTTTTCTTCCACTTTATTGATAATCACGTCCGTTTCATAAGGTATTTCATCACTGATATTTTCAAAAATGGATTCACGGATAAACTCTTTAAAGATATCTCGTAAATGTTCCGTTGTCATAATCTCTGGATCAAATAAATAGGGATGTTCGGGCAAATGTTTAACCACACTGTCTAAAATATCTGCAGGTTTAGTTGCTTTTTTAATGGATACAGGAATAATGGATTCATACTGTTCACTGAACCTTTCATACTCTTTCATTTTTTCTAAAACCTCTTCATTGGAAACAAAATCAATTTTAGTCAAAAGCAAAATATGTTTGGTCTTTTTTTTATTCTTTTCCAAAAATTCTTCATAATGACACAGTTGATCCGTAACAGGCGCTAAAAACAGAATTAAATCACAATCACCCATGGCTTTAAGTGCTTCATCAAGCATAAATTGATTAAGCAGTTTTTCGGTTTCATGAAGACCCGGTGTATCGACAAATACAATTTGGTCATCGTTGTGCATCACAATAATATTGGAGCGTTTACGTGTGGCATTGGCTTTGTGAGAAACCATTGCTATTTTTTCACCCACCAACCAATTTAAAAGAGAACTTTTTCCCGCATTAGGTCGCCCAACAACAGATACATACCCACATTTTGTCATATTTATTTTCCTTATTTTATATGACTCATTTTAACACAATATTTATAATAGAAAGTTTTTAACTCTTTTGATTATTTTCTTATTTTTTTAAGAACATTTACGCTGGTTTTTGGGCAACAAGCAAAAAAATGGGATACTTTCCATACGGTTTTTCAGCCACACTGATGGTTTGTATCTTTGCATTAATAAAGCCTGCGTCTTCAACCCAAGAAAGAAATTGTTGTTTATCAAAACCAAAATGAAAAACGCCGGTGTCATCTTGATGAAAAGTTCCATTTTCTGTTTCTAAATCAGCCAAAGCTAAAAAACTCTCTTTTTTGAGCAGTTTAAAAAATTGTCTCATTAACTCTTTCACTTCATTGACATGATGAATTGTCATTGAAGAGATAATACCATCGAGTGGCTCAAAAGGCAAAGAAGTTTCACACATATTATGCGACATCATATGAATATCACAATCAAACTCATTTTTTTTGATTTTTTCTCTTAATTGTTCATTCATTGATAAAGAAATATCATTCACAATAATTTTTTTAACGTATTTTGAAATATGTTTGGTCAACAACCCTGTGCCCGAGCCAAAATCCAAAAGTACATCGCTTTTTTTTAAGTTCACATTACGTATGATTCCATCTGCAATATTTTTAACATTGTCAACTCTTTTTTCATCCGTTTCATACCCTTTAGATTTTACATCAAAATAATCTTTTTTCATTGGATTCCTTACTCTATAATCTTACTGTTATCGTTTACGATAACTCAGTGCTTCTAAAATATGCTCTTTTTGTATCGTCTCACACAAACTCAAATCAGCAATGGTTCGTGCTACTTTTAAGACTTTATTTGTCGCACGAAAGGATAACGCCAAATTGAGAGTTGCTGTGTGTAACACTTGTTTGGCTTCTTCTTGCATACAACAATACTTTTTGAGTTCTTCGTCACTTAATTTTCCATTTAAATTGGCTTGACCACGTTTTTTTTGCATACTAAACGCTTGTAATACTTTTTTATGTAACGTGCTTGAACTCACATCAGCAATATCTTCGCTTGAAACTTCATTCATGGTGACAAAAATATCAATACGATCTAAAAAAGGCTCAGACAGACGGTTTTTATAACGATTAATCTCCAACTCATTGCATCGGCACTCTTTTTTTAAACTCAATAAATTACCACAAGGACAAGGGTTTTGAGCTGCAACAAACATAAATTTGGTACGGTAATGAATTTTTGAATTCACTCGACTGATGAGTATTTTATAATCTTCCAAAGGCTCGCGTAGTGCTTCTAAAATATTTTTATCAAAATGAGGCAATTCATCAAAAAACAAAATTCCATTGTTACTTAACGCCACCTCTCCCATACGCGCAGCTTGACTTCCTCCTCCAAATACTGACGCTCTTGTCGAGCTGTGATGAGGGTTTCTAAAGACACGTAAAGGAGAAAATGACGGCTGTATGCCATCAAGACAATCCAACTTAGCTTTTTCTAAAATCTCCTCTAAACTCATAGGCGGCATAATATATCTTAATCGTTTGGTAATCATCGATTTCCCACATCCTGGACTGCCTTCAAACAAAATATTATGATTGCCCGCAGCGGCAATCATGGAAGCTTTTTTGGCAATTTTTTGTCCTTTGACATCATTGTAATTGAGTTTATAGTCGGTATTATAATAATATTTTGTTTGATTAAGTTCTATAAACTTATGCGTAAAATTATTGGGAATGACTTTATGGTTTTGTTTATTGTTAAAGCGAAAAAAATCAGAAGCTTGCGTTAACGTATCAACGGCATAAATATTAATATTGGGAATAGCAGAGACCTTTTGAACAGATTCTTGAGGAATCAACACATTATGCAAAACCCCTTGTTGTTTAAGCGATAAAATCATCACAAATATACTGTGTGTATCTTTAAGTTTTCCATCTAAACCCACTTCACCAAAAACATAATAATCCTCAAAACTCATCTTTTCTTCATTTAAAGCTACCAATAAAGCAATACTCAAATCAAAATGCGTCCCCGTTTTTGAAATATCCGAGGGAGAAAGATTGATGGTTATTTTTTTGGGAGGAAATTTAAAATTATTGGTTAAAAGTGCCGATTTAATGCGGTCTCGTGACTCTTGAATCGAACTGGTTGCCAGTCCTACAATTGAAAAAGAGGGCAATCCTTTGGTAAACGTGGCTTCAACATTAACACACGTCGCATCTAAGCCTTCTAAACAGGCACATTTTAATTGTTTCATGAGTCATCTTTAAAAGTTTTTTAAAGATTATAAGTTTTTTTTGGTTAAGTCAAACTTAGTTTGTTACTTTTTTGGTATTTTAAGCTTTTTTGCTCTCTTCTTTTAATTTACGTTTCCACTCTTTTTCAAATTTTTTTCGTTTGATAATAGAGAGATTTTCAATAAATAAATGACCGGAGAGATGTTCCATTTCATGTTGCCAAGCTACGGCTAAGAAATCTTCTGCTTCCATTGTTTTTGCATTTCCAAAACGATCAAAATACTCTACAATAATATGTTGTGCCCGTTTTACGTCTTCATTAAACCCAGGTACACTTAAACACCCTTCTGTAAAGATTTGAATACCATCTTTATGAGTTATTTTAGGATTGATTGCTTCAATTAAATTGCTTTTTTCTTGAACATCTTCATCGTTGGGTAAATTAATAATTAAGACATTTAAAGGTAATCCTACTTGAATGGCTGCAAGTCCTACACCGTTATAGTGTAACATGGTTTCATACATATCATCCAAAAGAGTGTGAAGTTCTTCATTGAACTTCACTACGTCTTGTGATTTTTTCCTTAAAATAGGATTGGGGTAAGTCAGTATATCTCGTATCATAACACTTTTTAATTGTGATTGGTAATCACTTTATCAATTAACCCATACGTTTGTGCTTCCGTTGCACTCATAAAATTATCTCTGTCCGTATCTTTTTCAATCACTTCAAGAGGTTGTCCTGTTTGGTCTGCAATCATTTGATTTAACATCTCTTTCATTCGTTGAATCTCTTTGGCTTGGATTTGAATATCTGTTGCTTGACCTTGAGCTCCCCCTAAAGGTTGGTGAATCATAATTCGTGAATGAGGAAGAGAATATCGTTTTCCTTTGGTTCCACTGCTTAATAAAAATGCGCCCATTGAAGCGGCCTGTCCAATACAAATCGTACAAACATCGGGTTTGATGTAGTTCATCGTGTCATAAATTGACATACCACTTGTAATAACTCCACCCGGAGAGTTAATGTACAAATAGATATCTTTTTCAGGATCTTCTGCTTCTAAAAACAGTAATTGAGCCACCACAGTTGAAGCAACAGCATCATTAATTTCACCGCTTAACATAATAATTCTGTCTTTTAAAAGTCGTGAATAGATATCGTAACTTCGTTCACCTCGTCCTGTTTTTTCAACGACGTAAGGGATATAACTCATATTAGTTTCCTGATTTTTCATCTAATAATTTAGTAATAACTTTATCTTCTATCATTGACATTTTAATCGCTGGTAGGTAACCCGCTTCTTGGTATTGTTTTAATACTTCTTGAGGATTTTGTCCCATTTGCATCGCTTCAAAATATAAAATTTGAGAAACTTCTTGATCGCTTACTGTCACATCTTCTGCTTTAGATAAGGCATCAACAATAAAGGTTGCTTTAACACTTTTTGCTGCATCTTCTCGTAATTCATCTCTTAATGCTTCAACTTTTGACACATCTTCTTGAAGTGCTTTAATCTCTTCTTCATTCATTGAACGAACTTTTGAATTTAACGCCATATTGATTTCTTGGTCAACGACTGTTGCAGGAAGAGCGAACTGTAAAGTTTCAACCAATTTATCTAAATAGGTAGGTTTTAATTCTTCTCTGTAATAGCTACCTTTTTTCTCATTTGCAATTTGCTCTTTTATTTTCTCTTTTAATACTTCAACGCTGGCATTTTCTTCATTGGGTAATACTTTTTTTGCAAACTCATCATCAATAACCGCTTCACCTTTTTCTCTTAATTCGTGCAGTGTTACTTTAAATGTTGCTTCTTTGCCTGCTAAATTTTTTGCTTGATATTGCTCTGGGAATGTAACTACGATATCTTTTTGCTCATCATATTTCATTCCAATAACTTGGTCTTCAAAACCTGGAATAAATGAATTAGAACCTAATTGAAGTGTATATTTTTCAGCTTTCCCACCGTCAAATGCCACACCATCTACGAAACCTTCAAAATCGATAACTGCGTAGTCACCGCTTTTTGCTGCTCTTTTTCTTTTTAATTTTTCAATTGGCGCAGAAGATGCTGCCATATCTTGTAATCGTTTGTCAATCTCTTCAGCAGTGACTTCTTGAGCTTTAACTTCAGGAATTAATGCTTTATAATCACCTAAATCAATCGTTGGTCTGCAAGCTAATTTGACTTCAACATCAATCGAACCGTCTTCTTTTTTATCAAATTTAGTAATACTTGGTTCACCAATTAAATCTTCATTATTTATATTTAACTCTTTAAGACCCTCTGCAAATAATACTCTCAATGCTTCACTTGTAGCATCTTCTTCTAATTTTTGTCCAAATCTTGCTTTAACCACAGCAATTGGAACTTTTCCTTTTCTAAATCCGTCAACTTTTAAATTTTTAGAAGCATCTTTTGCTACTTTGCTAAGATTTTTTTCAATTACTTCCTTTGCAATTGTGCTGGTAATAACTGCATTGGCAGAATCGATTTTTTGTGCATTGAATTCCATAGAATTTAACTCCGTTTTTAAATTTTTAGTGATTTTATCTAAGATTTACTAAAGCTTTAATAAAATAGATTTTACTCAAACCTTTAGTGTGCAATTTTCGTGCCTTTTTGGCATTTTATACAAAAAAACACCAGAAAAAATCTGGTGTTTTGGTATCAGTAGTTTTCTGATTTTCTCATTTGAAGCAGCTCTTTTTGAACTGAAATATTGATGTCTTCTCGAGCTTCAAAATTCAGTGAATAATTGCGTCCTTCATAGTCCACCGAATTTAAAATAATTTTCATGGCTTCTAAACGTGCAAGATGTTTGTTGTCACTTCTTACAATATGCCATGGGGCACTTCTTGAGCTTGTTCTTTTAAGCATTTCATACTTCTTTTCTGAAAATTCTCCCCATAAATCCTGCGCTTGCATATCCACTTCTGAAAATTTCCATTGTCGCAACGGATCATTGATTCGTCGGTCAAATCGCCGTTTTTGTTCCGCTTTTGAAACGGAGAAATATAATTTGATTAAAATCATACCTTGTCGTACTAAATCTTGCTCAAAATTGACAATATCTTCCATGAAAATTTCATGCTCTTCTTGTGTACAAAATCCAAAAATAGGTTCAACCATGGCACGATTGTACCAACTTCTGTCGAACAAAACAATCTCTCCCCCTGTGGGAAAATGTTCAATATATTTTTGCATAAACCATTGATTTCGTTGGGTTTCAGTGGGTTTTCCCAAAGCTACTACTCGATAATGTTTGTTGTTCATGTATCGAGTAATTCTTCGAATGGCTCCTCCTTTACCTGAGGCATCTCGTCCTTCAAACAAAATAATCATTCGTTGATTTTGTTTTTCCAAATGGTCTTGCAATTTTATAAGCTCAATTTGGTAATCTTTTAACTCTTGAGCATCATAAATTTTTTGTATTCCATCTTTTAAAACATCAATATCAACTGTACGATACTCTTCCCCTAACACGGAACGTAAAAAACTGTTCTCTTCTTGCAACTGCGCAATGGTTTTATCAAATTTAACTTCATGTGTTTTGGCATTGATGGTAATATCTTTTGCTTCAATATGATCATCCAATTCCAAAGAAGTTTTAAACTTTTGCAACAATGAAATGGCGGTTTTTTTTGTTAAATTATCTTTTTTGGTGTATCCCAACACTTTTACATAGCGTTTTTTATTGTGTTGAAATCGAGCAATATATTTTTTTCCAAAAGCAGGATGCGCCTCTTTAGAGATATACAACCCACTGTAATCGGTTCTATTAAAATCACTTAAATTCATCTATTGTAGCCTCGCAAATTTATTATCTTGTTCCATATTTTCGAGCTCTTGTGTTCCACTGATTAAAATATTTTCATCGGTTTTAAACAATTCATTGTCCGCTTTACTGGGATATTCAACATTCGATAAAATATATTTTATACAATTTAAACGGGCTCTTTTTTTGTCATCACTTCGAATAATCGTCCAAGGAGCAAGTTCTGTGTTTGAAGCCATTAACATTGAAAATTTCGCAATGGTGTATTTGTCCCAAAGTTGCTGAGACTCTTTATCCACAGGAGAGAGTTTATACTGTTTTAAAGGATCAACTTCACGTTTTTTAAATCGTCGGGCTTGCTCTTTTTTTGAAACCGAAAAATAGAATTTCATCAAAATAATTCCTGATTTGACCAACATTTTCTCAAACTCTGGAACTTCTCTTAAAAACTCGTGATGTTCTTCTGTGGTACAAAATCCCATAACAGGCTCGACACCTGCTCGGTTATACCAACTTCGGTCAAATAACACAATCTCACCTGCACTGGGAAGATATTGTGTATATCGTTGAAAATACCACTGCGTTTTTTCTATATCGCTGGGTTTTTCCAAAGCAACCACTCTTGCCCCTCTGGGATTTAAGTGTTCAGTGATACGCTTAATCGTACCACCCTTTCCCGCTGCATCACGACCTTCAAAAAGCATTAACACTTTAAGTCCTTGGTCTTTAACATGATTTTGAAACTTTAAAAGCTCTATTTGTAACTGGGTGAGTTCTTTTTCATACTCTAAGGTCTCTTTTCGAACCCAGATTTGAACTTTTTTCCCTTCCTCGTCCTCTTTTTCTTCTAGTTTTTCACGTATTCTGTCTTTGTTAATATAATCATGTTTAAGTGTTTTAGAAGTATCAATAACTTCCATATCATTAAATTCACCTTCGATAATTTTTCTATCTTGTCCCATTTATTTCCTTTTAGGAGAGTCTGCCTTTGTAGTCATTATATCCAAAATTTCTTACAATTTGGTAACAATCATTCTCTTTAAGAAGAACAATACTGGGCAAATTAATTCCATTAAAGGTGGTTGTTTTAACCATTGTATAGTGAATCATATCTTCTAAAATAATCTTATCACCCGCTTTTAAAGGCTCATCAAACGAGTAATCCCCAATAATATCTCCTGCTAAGCAAGTATTACCCCCTAAGCGATAGGTATATTTTTTTTCATTAGGTAACCCAGCTCCCCTAATTGCTGCTCGATATGGCATCGCTAAAGTATCTGGCATATGCGCTTCAGCTGAAGTATCTAAAATCGCCAAGGGCATTCCATTGTCAATAACATCCAAAACCGTTGCCATTAAAACACCTGTTTGCCAACCTACGGCTTCTCCTGGTTCTAAATAAACTTCCAAATGAGGGTATCGTTTTTTAAAAACTTTTAATAAAGAAATTAGACCTTCAACATCATAATCTGCTCGTGTGATATGATGTCCTCCCCCAAAATTCACCCATTTCATAGAAGGTAAATATTGTCCAAAATTTTTCTCAAAATTTGCCAAAGCACCTTCTAAAGCATCAACATTTTGCTCACATAAAGCGTGAAAATGCAATCCATCAATGCCATCAAGTTCATTTTCTTGGAAGTTAGCTTTAGTAATACCCAATCGTGAATACGGTGCGCAAGGGTTGTATAAATCAACTTCTACACTGGAGTATTCTGGATTGACTCGTAAACCACACGATGTTTTCCCTATGGCTTTTTGTTTGTATTTTTTGTATTGGGCAAATGAATTAAACACCACATGATTTGAAATTTCAATAATTTTATCAATTTCATCTTCTTTAAATGCAGGCGAGTACGTATGTACTTCACCTTTAAACTCTTCTTTGGCTAGAAGGGCTTCATTGAGTCCACTGGCACAACACCCTTTTAAGTATTGTCGACATAAATCAAAGGTTGACCAAAGAGCAAACCCTTTTAATGCCAAAAGAATTTTCACATTGGCTTCATCTTGCACTTTTTTTAAAAGTTCTAAATTTTTTCGTAACAGTCTCTCTTCACAAATATAACTTGGACTGGGTAATGTATCTAAATTTTTGATGACCTATTCCTCTTCATATGGTTCAAATTGGTCTTTACTCACACCACATTCAGGGCAAACCCAATCTTCAGGAATGTCTTCAAAAGCTGTTCCTGGTGCAATTCCACCGTCTTCATCTCCCAATGCTGGGTCATAGATATAATCACAGACTACGCAAATATATTTTTGCATGATACTCTCCTTAATCTAATTCAATAATTTTCCAAGGTAACCCTTGTGTCATTAACTCATCCATAAATGGTTGAGCATCAAACTCCTCAATATTAAATACCCCTTTATCTTTCCAAATATCTTTGTAAAGCATTTTAGCTCCAATCATTGCTGGAACTCCTGTGGTATAACTTACTGCTTGTGCACCCGTTTCTTTATAACACTCTTGGTGGTCACAAATATTATAGATGTAAATTTTCTTTTTAACTCCATCTTTAATCCCTTCAATAATACAACCAATGTTTGTTTTACCAACTGTTCTTGGTCCTAAGCTTGCAGGATCAGGTAAAAGTGTAGTTAAAAACTCGATAGGAATGATTTTTTGTCCTTTGTGTTCAACGGGTTCAATTCCTAACATTCCTACATTTTTCAAGCAATTCATATGCGCAATATAAGAATCACCAAATGTCATAAAAAATCGAATTCTTTTTAATCCTTTAATATTTTTACTCAATGATTCTAACTCTTCATGGTAAAGTAAATATGAAGGTTTAACCCCTACTTCTGGATAATCATGGTCAACTCTGATTTCTAAAGGTTTTGTTTCAATCCATTTACCTTCTTCCCAATATCTTCCATTTGCACTTACTTCTCGTAAGTTAATTTCTGGGTTAAAGTTTGTTGCAAAAGGATATCCATGGTCACCAGCATTACAATCCATAATGTCAATCGTGTGTATTTCATCAAAGATGTTTTGTTGTGCATAGGCACAAAATACACCCGTAACACCTGGGTCAAATCCACTTCCCAATAAAGCCATAATACCTGCTTTTTTAAATTGGTCATCTCTTGCCCATTGTTCTTTATATTCAAATTTTGCTTCATCTGGATGCTCATAATTTGCTGTATCTACATAGTCAACACCACATTGTGTGCACGCATCCATAATGGTTAAATCTTGGTAAGGTAATGCCACATTTAAAACTACTTTAGGGTTAACTTTTTTAATCAATTTTACAAGTTCTTCAACATTGTCTGCATCAACAGATGCAACATCAATAGAAATACCTTGATTTTTCTTAATATCATCTCGAATACTTTCACATTTTGAAATGGTTCTAGAAGCCAATGTAATATGTTCAAATGTATCAATATTCATCGCACATTTTACCGTTGCCACTCGACTTACTCCACCCGCTCCAATAATTAAAATACCTTTTTGCATCTCTATCCTTACTAAAAATTTAATGTTGTCGTAATAATTGTAATTATATCAAATTTTAGCTATAATATTATTCTATTTACTTTAATGGGAGTGATTTGGCTTCGATTAGAGCAGAGAGGATTAGTTGCATGTAGGTCTGAACCGCCTTAATAAGTTCAAATTTTTTAGACGCAAACAATACAAATTACGCTCCAGCTTACGCAAAAATAGCGTAAGTTCACAATCACGGACTCGCCTACGGGCTTGAGACCAGGAGGCTTTCGCTGTAGATTCTATCTATGCAGGTTATCGAAGGCTCACCCAGATAGATTATCTTTATGGTATTGATTGCCCCATTTAGAGAAATTTTAAATCTTAGCTTTATAATTGCCTTGCGGGTTGAGCTGTTATAAAGTGAAAATTTTCAACCCCTCTAAACATGTAGACGCTAGTAGTATCTGTTTTAAGACACGGGTTCGACCCCCGTCACTTCCACCATTCTAAAATTTATATTTCAGTCTTTACGTCTGCTACAGTTAGTTTATATCCATTGCCATAAAAGCTAATAATTTTTACCAGAGGAATTTTTTTTCGTAAGCGAACAACTAGATTTCTTATATTCTCCTTTTTAATGTCTATATTGTTCAAATAAAAGTGATTTAAAATATCGTCATTAGAACAAACAAAATTAAAGTTTTCCAAAAGTATTTCAATTAACAGTAAATCATATTTTGCAAAATAAATTAACTCATGCTTATAAAAGAGTGCTTTTTTATTTTTATTCCAAACTAACTCATTATTAATATAAATTAACTCTTCATTGTCATAACACATATCACTGGCTTTGTGTAAAACTTCCAAAATACTCTCTGGTGCAATAGGCTTTGGTATAAAATGCAAAATACCAAGATTGATAAATTCAATTAAATTTTCTGGATTTTGATGTGCTGATATCACAACAAATACTTGATTGTTGTGTTGCTTTTTTATGGCTTTAATCAGTTCAATCCCTGTAAGTTTTGGCATTTCATAATCTGTCATAACAATATCAAATGTTTTTCCATTATTGTCTGAATATTTTTTATATTTTTCTAAAGCTTCTTCCCCATTTGAAGCCGCTTGAACAAAATCAAAATAATCACTCAATACGGATGATATTTTTTTTTGTAAAGGTAAATAATCTTCAACAAAAAGAATCGTTAAATTTTTACACTTTTTATACAATGATTGTCCCATTAGTTTTCTCCATACAAAATAATCTCAAAACAAGCACCACCGTTAATATTTTTAACATTGAGCAATCCTGCACTATGATTTTCAATAACAATTTTTGAGATATATAGCCCTAGTCCTGTACCATTTTTTTCATTTTTTGTTGAAAAATATGGGTCAAAAATATGCCCTAAAATAGCCTCTTCAATACCACCTCCATTATCTTGAATTTGTATGATAAATTTATCAATTTTTTCATACGCACTAATTGATATTAATGGATTTATAATTTTTTTCTCTATAAAATTATCTATACTATTTTTAATAATATTTAATATCACTTGCATCACTTCATTGGTATAAATATTAATATTCTGTGTTGTTTTAATATCAACTTGCACTGTAATATCTTCTTTTCTAATAATACTGGCAAGAATATTTAAGACTTTTTCTATAGGTATATTCAATGTCGTAGACTCTTTTTCTTTATTGGGCTTAAAAAAGTTTGTAAAATCTTCTATCGTTCCTGTAAGATACTGTGTATACCTATGTATATCGTTCATCTCTTCTTGTAAAAACTGTAAAAATTTTTTTTGTGATTCCTTATCATTACAATCAAATTTTTGTAGGTCAATTTTATTCTGAATACTAAAAGCACCCATTCCAATTACACTTAAAGGTTGTCTCCATTGATGGGCTATGACGCTTAACATCTCTCCCATTTGAGCAAGCCTTGATTGCCCAAGAAGAATTGATTCTTTTTGCCGTATCTCATTGACTGCTAAAGTAATCTTTTCTTGAAGATTACTGTTGAGTTCTTGCAACTGAAATTGTACGTCAAGTAACTTTTTTTCAGCTTCTTTTTGCGCTCGCATATCTATTCCTATAAAAATAATCTCACTCTCAGATAAATTTACATTCACCCATCTACTATAAATATGTTCTCCATGTTTACTCAAAGGACTCATGTTTATGTATTGAGTATCTTTTCTAGTAGCAAATGCTTCTCGCATAATCTCTTGCTGTTTAGGATCAGGATGAAAAAGTGAAAATACATTTTCGTGTGCATTAAGTTCTTCAATACTCCATCCAAAAACCCTTTCACACTCTTTATTCCATAATTTACAATGCCCTTTTATATCAAAAGAATCTATAAATATGGGAGCTATATCAAACAATGTTTTAAAATGTTCTTCTCTATATTTAAAGTCTTTTTCTAAGCTTTTTCTTCTTTCTATTTCATGCTTAGATTTTAATATCCATAAAAAAAGTATTAAAATAATCAATAGTAAAATCATCGTAAGCATCATTTCTCCTTTAATCATTCTGTTTTAGTTTATCTAAAATAGCCAAAATACTTGTGCCAATAATTTATTTCTTGATGATTGAGATACTGGTTCTGCTTGTGAACCAAATCCTCGAGCAAAGGAAGCTTTAAAATTGATTTCTTTGTAAACAGCCATATAGCTCAATCCTATGTTATTTAATCTTCTCGTATTATCCTCTTGTCCTGACCACGTTTTTGTATTACTCCATATCTTAGCTGTATCATAAAACAAACCAATTTGGTGGGACATTTTATAAAGTAGAGGTAAAGAATGTGTCAGTTCTGTTGAAAACAAATACCCTTTATCCCCTGAAAGTTCATTGTCTCCATAGGCTCTAAGTCCATAAGCACCACCAACTGATAAATCTTGGCTTGAATCTAAATTTCTGTTAAATCCCGTTTGTGTATTCAGTTTAGTTGTTAATGCCGTTTTATTATAAAATTTAATAATATGTGTTAAATCTATAGTTACTTTTGAGAAATTACCTGCTGTTTGTGCTATGACATCATTTGTTTGTGCGGTTAAACTCTTTAATCGTTTATTTCCTTGAGTAAAAGCAATGGTACTATATAAAAAATTTTCCCGTTCAAATAAACTCATACTGTTATATGATTCTAAAGATAAAGTAAACTCACTGATTCTTTTTTTATTATCTTCTTCATTCATCCAATCTGACATAACTCTATGGGTATATTTCCCTTTAATATCCAAACTATTTGAAGATGATTTAATCATAGGACAACTTACTCCTGTTTCCAAAACAGAAGCATCTCCATAAGCATCCAAAGATTTATAGCTATCTCCTAAAGTATATTTTAATTTACTCACACCTAAGTTTGCTACTATTCCAGAACTATTTATTGGAAAGTTATACCCTACATTGCCATACTTTAATTCATTGGTAAATGAGTTAAGAACATAAATATTCAAAGAATCTCCATAACCAAATGGAGAATTTAAAGTTCCACTAACACTAGCACGCTCATTACCTGTATATTTATTTCCATAATTATCAACAATAACATATCCCTCAAACTGTTTAGAAGCTTCTATTACAACGGTAAAATCACTGGCACCAACCTTCTCACCCGGAGAAATTTGAGCATCAACAATTTGCAATCCAGATAAAGTGTTGATGAGAAATATTTGTCTCTCCAACTCCTTCATATAAATGATAGTTTCATTGTTGAATTTAGAAAAATATTTTTCTATCGTAGAGTTTTCTATATTAGAAGAGTTATTAATCTTAAAACTTCCATATCGACCTTCTATAATAACTATTTTTACAGTATGATTATTGAGATTTTGAGCAGGAATATAAGCACGAGCAACAAAATATCCCTCTTTTCGATAATATTTAGAAATGATATTTGCCACTTTCTTTATTTCAACAATTGTGAGTTCTTTTCCTTCATACTCTTTAATAAGTTTGTGTAAAACCTCTGTAGAAAATACTGTATTATTTTCTATTTCAAATTTATTCACGAGTACTTTTACAACATCATCTCCCGTAATAGGCGTTTCATACTCTTGTCTAGGAAGAGCGGGGGATTTTTTTTCACCCAGTTTTAATGAAGGCTTGATATCCTTTAAGATTGTCCCAGAATTTGGGATATTAGCTGCAAATAATATATTCACTAATAACAGCAAAATTATACAACTTTGCTTGAATATTTTTATCATTTCCATTTTTAAAAGTCCTCATTATTTATTAATCCAGCAGGCAGTTTCATGCCCTTATTTTCTATCTCTATTGGTTGAATAATACTTATCAAGTTTTGTGGTTTAATATCATCTGTTCTAAATGCTGTTTCATTTTTTATTGGGGTTTTTGTTTGTTGTAATACTACATCATCTGTAATATCTGCGGTTGCTATTGCGGTATTATTAACTAAATTATAATTTCCTCCATCTGATCCACCCAATGCAATTGAGGTTATATTAACTTTTTTATTTATTCCTGCATTTATATTATCGAAGTTTGCTGTTTGTGAAAAACTTACCCTATCACCACTTATGATATCGGATGAATATCCATGTGCTGTGGCTTGTGTTTTTCCATCAAATGTTTTATTATTTGCTGTATACCTTACAGTTAATGCTTTTGGAGTCACATCTGCTGTTGTTGTACTTGAAGCTACTTTATAGTTTGAAGCATCTGCTCCATTTAAACTACTCTTTACGATAACAGTTTTTCCTGTTCCTGCATTTTTAGTATCAAAATTTGCAGAACTTTGTGTAAAGTTTACTATATCAGCTCCTATTACGCCTGATAATATCCCTGCTGTTGCAGTTGCCATTGTTGTTCCATCATACACTTTATTATCTGCTGTGTAATTTGCTGTGAGTGTTTTTGGTATGATATTAGCTGTAGTTGTTGTACTTGATGAGATGGCATAATTTGAAGCATCTGTTCCATTGAGTGTGATTCCATCAATAGTAACTATTTTTCCTGTTCCGACATTTTTATTGTCAAAGTTTGCAGAGGTTTGTGTAAAACTAACAGTGTCTCCACTTACTAAGCCGTTAAGATTTCCATTTACATTTGCTGTTGTGCTTCTATCATACACTTTATTATCTGCTGTGTAATTTGCTGTGAGTGTTTTTGGTGTGATATTAGCTGTAGTTGTTGCACTTAATGAGATGGCATAATTTGAAGCATCTGTTCCATTGAGTGTGATTCCATCAATAGTAACTATTTTTCCTGTTCCGACATTTTTAGTATCAAAGTTTGCAGAATCTTGTGTGAAATTTACAATATCTCCACTTATAACACCACTTAAACTTCCACTTATTGCAGCTGTTTTTGTTCTATTATAGACTTTATTATCTGCTGTGTAATTTGCTGTGAGTGTTTTTGGTGTGATATTGGCTGTAGTTGTTGTACTTGATGAGATAGCATAATTACTTGCATCTGTTCCATTGAGTGTGATTCCATCAATAGTAACTATTTTTCCTGTTCCAACATTTTTATTGTCAAAATTTGCAGAGGTTTGTGTAAAACTAACAGTGTCTCCACTTACTAAGCCGTTAAGATTTCCATTTACATTTGCTGTTGTGCTTCTATCATAAACTTTATTATCTGCTGTATAATCTACTGTAATTGTTTTTGGGTTAATCTTAAGTATTCCATCTAAATAAGAGATAATATAACCTTGTTGATTTGAATATAAATCTGATGCCTTAATAGAATATGTCCCTGCATTTGATTTACTGCTTAAATCTGTGTAATTTACAACCCCAAGTAAATTACTGTTTGGAGTTGTAGAATAAGTTACACTATTTGCTCCTGAGTAAGCATTTCCATCATAAGTTTTTGTTGCATTATTTACAGTTACCGTTAAAGGTGTCATAAATACTCTTAAAAGCGGTTGGGTATATCCCTCATATATTATCCATGTATTATTAAAATCAAATTTTGGGTCCCCTACAAAAGGGGAACTATATCTAAATGACCAAAAAGAGAAATCTATAGATGATGTGCGACTTGTAAAAATGCCACTAGAATTTCCACTGCCTACTGCATTGGGTTGACCTGAGATAACTGCATCCCATAGAGAACCTTCAATTGTACCATTAGACTCACCTATAAAGCCACCAACTACATCCGTTCCTTCAACGCTACTGGTGGTATAACAATTTATAATTGTAGCCGCCCTCATTATCCCAATAAAACCGCCAACATCAACTCCTCCTATAACATCTGCTAGAGAATATGAATCCATAATTGAACCACTCGTACTAAGACCTATTAATGCTCCCACGAGACCACCTACTGCAAGTGTCCCCTTTACTCTTCCTGTTGCAAATGAATATTTAATTGATCCAGCAGTATTCATTCCAACCAGACCTCCAGTAAAAGCATTTCCTGTTATATCCACATTCATAAGTCCCACTTTTTGAATCATTGAACCAACATTTGCATATCCAAACAATCCCACATAATCTTCAGTAGGTCTATCTATAAAAAGGTCAGAAATAGTATGGCCCATTCCATCAAAACTTCCTCTAAAAGAATTAAGCTCATGCCCAAGTGGTTTAAACCCAGCCCCAGAGTTCCAAGAAGAAGTTACACTTGCATCTATATTGGAACCAAGTTCGTACTTTCCTCTTACTGCTTGATTTATCCATTGTAGTTGGTAAACATTATTTACTATCACTTTTCCATTTGTATCAAACACTACTTTATCACTTGTATTTGCTGCATTAAAGTAAACTCCTCCTGTAGTTGAGTTTGTATTATTGATTGTTGCATTTACAAATATCTCATCCCCTGCTGTTAAGGTAAGTTTTGTTGCTTCTGTCCAAGTGATATCTTCATCTACTGTTATATCTTGGTCTGCTTGAAGTTCCACATCTGCCGTTGAAAGTGAGTTTTGTACGGTTATTGCACTGACGGTATTGGCTAATCCACTTGAATCTATAGTTAAATTAACTGGGTCTAAGAGCCATTTTTTAGTTTGTATATGGGCTGTATCTTTTACCCCAAGTACTTTTCCGGAAGTCTCTATAAATCCCTCTTTTGAAGAAAGAATTCCATCAACGGTTGTAGTTCCTCCATGAGCAAAGAGAACTATCTTTCCATTATGAGTATCTATGGAGTCTGCTTCTATAATTCCTGTATTATTGACTACTCCATTTAAAACGGTATCTAAAGCTTGAGTTGTTAAATACACTTCTCCGCCATTGGCTTGTATGACTCCTTTATTTTCTACTAAAGAATCTAAGATACCTTTATCAATAGTAAGTTTAATTAAAGAGTTTCCATTGATATTTAGGCTTACTTTACTTGCACCTACTAAATGAATATCTCCTAAGGTTGCTTTGATTAATCCTTCATTAGAAATACTTTTACCTGCTAGGACTACATATCCATTTTGATTTGCTGTTATGGTTCCTAGGTTTAAAATAGAGTTTGTACTATTACCACTTAGAGTATAGTTTCCTGCTTGAAAATCTTCATCACTCATATTTAGCGTTGAAGCTACTAATCCTCCTACATTTACACTTGATCCCTTTGAGAAGACTATTCCATTTGGGTTAAGTAAAAACACTTGACCATTCGCGTTTATGGTTCCTTCTATTAGGGAGCTTGTTGCACCTATTACTCTATTTAAAGTTACAGAAGAACTATTGGGTTGTACAAAATTTACTGTTTCATTTGGTTTTACACTAAAGCTTTGCCAGTTGACACTGGCTTTTTGGGTGGTTTGGATTATGGTTGTGGTATTAGAAGTTTGGGAGATAGTTGCATTTCCACTAGTTACTACTGCATCATTTGGAGCTGCACTTACTAGGGTTATACTTACTAATAAAGTGCTTATAATTAAGGCTACTTTACCATTTTTTAGTATTTTAAATCTTGATTTATACTTTGGATTTGTTTTCATCTTAATTTCCCTAGTTTTTTCTTATTAAGAAAACTATAACTTAACATTGCACTTCAATTGCTCGTTTTATAGATTATTTACATACTTATTGTCCTTTTTATGGCTCTTTATTTATTAATCCAAATCTTGCGTATTTATGTTACAATTATGGATTCCTAAGGAGTCTTTATGGCGTTAGAATTTACTTCACACACGGGTTTAACCACACAAGAATTACAAAAAAACGTTGCACAATATGGGCAAAATAAACTGCCTAAAAAATCTTCAAAAACACTTTTAGACATTTATATTTCTCAATACAAAAATCCCATCATCTATATTTTACTCTTTGCGGCACTCATTGCCTTTTTGATTCAAGAGTACAGTGATGGCTTTTTTATTTTCGCTGTGCTGATTATCAACTCTTTAATTGGTACATTTCAAGAGTATAAAGCGGAAATTAAAGCCAAAAGTCTTGAAGACTCGTTTATTACTCAAACCACGGTGATACGAAATGGACAAGTTCAAAAAATTTCCAGTGAAGATATCACCATGGATGACATTGTCTTACTTGAAAGTGGCGATAAAATTCCTGCGGATATTAAACTTCTGCAATCCAATGAACTGCGAGTCGATGAATCACTGCTGACAGGAGAATCTTTAGAGGTTAAAAAAGAAGCACACAATCAAGATCAAAATATGGTTTTTGCAGGAACAGTGGTCACCAAAGGTCGTGCTATGGGAAAAGTGGTTGCTATTGCCTTAAAGAGTCAAATTGGCAAAATTGCTACTTTGCTCAATGAAGCTTCCAAAGGGGAAGCTCCGCTTGAAGTACGCACCAAAAAACTCTCTGTATCGATTGCTAAAGTTATTATCATGGTAATTGCAGTGATTTTCTTTATTGGTTTTTTTAAAGAGATGCCCTTTAAAGAGTTAATCTTCTTATCCGTAGCACTTATTGTTTCAGCTATTCCTGAGGGATTGCCTATTTCTATTACGATTGCTTTATCGCGAGCAAGTTATGCCATGTCAAAAAAAGGAGTCATTGTCAGAAAACTTTCTGCCATTGAAGCGTTAGGTTCTTGTACGCTTATTGCCAGTGATAAAACAGGAACACTGACAAAAAACAAACTCAGTGTTGATCGTTTTGTTGAATATGAGGGGTTAAAAAAACAACCCAATGACCATATTATTAAAATTGCTTCGTTATTGTGTAATGAAATCAAATATGAACACAACGAAAATGGATTAAACTTTATTGGGGATCAAGTTGACATTGCTTTGGCACGACATATTATAGAGTTAGATGAAGAGTATTTGCTCAATGCCAAAGAGTACAAAAAAGTTGATGATATCCCTTACGAATCGCAAAACCGATATTCGGCTGTTATGGTACATAAAGATGAGATTCAATATGAGTTTGTTAAAGGCTCTCCCGAAACCATATTGGAGTTTTGTAACATAAATGAACAAGATAAAGAAGCCATTTTAAAACAGGTCAATGAGTACGCAGCCAATGGGTTTAGAAACATTGCCCTTGCTTATAAAGAGGAGAATATCAATGACCAAACTCATCGAACTATTACTTTGGATAATTTTAGCTATTTAGGATTTATGGCTATCATTGATCCCATTCGAGATGAATCTTTTGATGCGGTACAAAAGGCAAAACAAGCAGGCATTCAAGTGGTGATGATTACAGGCGATCATCCCAATACAGCGTATTACATCTCCAAACAACTCAATCTTTGTGAACATAAAAATGAAGTGATGAACAAACAGGAGATTCAAGCATGGAAAGAAAAGGGAGCAAATCCCAAAGAGATTGAGCACATCAAAGTATTTGCACAAGTCACTCCTGAACAAAAAAAAGATATCGTGGTAGCTTTTCAAGAGTTGGGACATTTTGTTGCCGTTACGGGTGATGGCGTCAATGATGCGCCTGCTTTAAAACACTCCAATATTGGGATTGCTATGGGCAAAGAAGGTACGGATATTGCTAAATCCACAGGCGACATTATTTTAACCGATGATAATTTTAACTCCATCGTCAATGGCATTGAAGAGGGACGACGAGCCTATGATAATATTCGAAAAGTCATTTACTTGCTTATCTCCACAGGATTTGCTGAAATTTTATTGATTATTCTTACGTTTATCTTCTCTGTGCCTATTGCTCTTTTACCTGTACAACTGCTTTGGCTTAATTTGGTCACCAATGGCTTACAAGATAAATTTTTAGCTTTTGAACCCAGTGAAGAAGGGATTTTAAATAAACCACCCCGAAAACCCAATGAACGAATTTTTAATACCATTATGATACGTCGGATTTTATTTGGAAGTACCTACATGGCATTAGCCTCTTTTGTGGTATTTTATTTTTTACTGCAAAGTGGTTACAGTGAATTTAGTGCAAGAAATATCACGCTACTGCTATTGGTGTTGTTTGAAAATGTTCATGTCTTTAATTCACGCAGTGAAACAAACTATTTGCATACTTTATCGTATAAACAAAGTACCTATTTAATTTTAACGGTCATATTCACTCAAATTTTGCATATTGCGTGTATGCACATTGAACTTATGCAAAATGTCCTTTCAGTTGAACCGGTGGATTTTCAAACGTGGAGTTATTTACTTATTATTGCTATAGGATTATTGCTTGTAGTGGAAGCGGAGAAATATCTCAGACGCCATTTTTCTCAAATTGGCGTCCAATAATTTTATTGTTGGTCTTGAGTCTTTTGTGACGTTGATTTCTCTTTATTTTTTGTCTGCTCATCTTGTGTTTTGATTAATTTATCCAAACGCATTTGAGCTTCTACATTCCCATTTTCAACTGCTTTTTGATACCAAGAAACCGCTTTTTCATAATCAAAATCAACTCCTTGACCAAACTCATACATATAGGCAATCGAGTATTGAGCCGTGGGTTCATTTTGTAAAGCAGCTTGTTCATAATAGCCAAAAGCTTTATTAAAATCTTGAGGAACGTCTTCTCCTGTATAATAAATGTATCCTAAATTGACTTGTGCAATTTTATTATTTTGAGAAGCCGCTTGTTCATAATAGTGTATGGCTTTGGCAATATTTTTATGTGTGGGTTCTTCATAATAGATATATGCCAGATTTATTTGTGCTTTTTCATTGTTTTGCAACGCTGCTTTTTCATAGTATTCAATCGCTTTTTGAACATCTTTTGCTATACCTAATCCATTGTAATAAAAATTTCCCAGATTGTATAAAGCAATGCTGTTACCTGTTTGTGCTGCTTTTTGATACCAATAATAGGCTTTTTCTAAATCTTGTTCAACGCCTTGTGCTTTGTAATACATAAAGGCCAAATTGATTTGAGCATGAATACTGTTTTGCAAAGCGGCTTTTTCAAACCAAAACAACGCTTTTTGTAAATCTTGAGGTACTTTTTCTCCCAAATAAAGCATTTGAGCCAATTTATATTGAGCATCAAGATTCCCTTGTTTGGCAGCTTCTTCATACCAAAAAAGTGCATTTTGATAATTGGCAATCACATCTAAGCCGTGATAATAAATCTGTCCCAATTGATATTGAGCATTAGCAATTTGATGATGAGCCGCTTGTTTAAACCAATACAAAGCCATTTTAAAATCTTTTTCAACGCCTTGCCCTTCAAAAAAAAGCTGCGCTAAGTTGTTTTGTGCAATTGGTTTTTGAGCTTTTGCAGCTTTTTCATACCACTGAAAGGCTTTTTGATAATCTTGAGTAACACCTTGTCCAAAGTTATACATAATCGCCACATTTAAAGCTGCTGTCATATTCCCCGCATTTGCCGCTTTGTCATACCAAAAGAATGCCTGTTGTAAATCTTGTTCAATCCCTTTTGCCGTATCATACATATACGCCAAAGCCACTTGGGCATCCACATAGTTTTGTTTTGCTGCTTTTTCATACCACTCAAATGCGTTTTTGAAACTCTGCTCTACACCCAATCCTCGATAGTATAAATTGGCTAAATTGTATTTCGCATACGGCAATCGTGCAAAGGCAGCTTTTTCATACCAAATAAACGCATCGCTGTAACTTTGAGATGTACCTAAACCATTTTCATATAAGACACCCAAAGCGTGTTGGGAGTTAGCATGATTTTGTAAAGCCGCTTTTTTGTACCAATAAAATGCTTTCTGATAATCTTGATTTACACCTTGAGCATTTTCATACATATATCCCAAATAATATTGCGCCTCTTTTTGATTATTGATTGCTGATTTTTCAAACCAACCAAACGCATTGGCGTAATCTTTTTCCACGCCCAAACCAAAGTAGTGCATTTCCCCCAGATTGAGTTGAGCATAAGCATCGCCCCAAATAGCGGCTTGTTCAAACCAATAATAGGCTTTATTGTAATCTTGTAATGTTCCAATTCCTTGTTTGTACATATAGCCTAAATTTAATTGTGCCGTAGGATTGCCTTGACTGGCAGAATTTTCAAACCAATATAACGCTTCGTTATAATCTTGTTTAATGCCTTGCCCCAAATAGTACATAATGGCTAAATTGGCTTGTGCAAATGCTTCACCTTGTTTGGCCGCTTTTTTGTACCAATAGGCTGCTTCTAAATAATTCTTACTCTCATAAGCGACTCTACCTTGGTTGTAATCATCAATGCTATCAGCAAACAATAACGAGTGAAATAAAACAATGGAAGAAAAAAGTATTTTACGCATTATAAAACCTTTAGGTATTTTTTAATGTAAACTATAATATAAATTAACTTTAAGCCATTTAAAAGTAACATTTTTTTTAGTTTTTTTGCTATATCTTTGCTATTGAAATAGTGTATATTTCCAAACCTATAGCAAATTATCGCTATAATGCAAAGAAATCACACAATCCGAAAGGTCAAAATGGAAAATTCAGATAAGATTATTGTTTTAATCGTTACATTTACAGCAGCATTTATCACATGGAAACTGGTGTTTGATTTTTATACGCAACGATTTCATAAAGTCTTCGCCCATGTTATTGCTATTGTAACCGCCTCTTTTATGTTTATTTCAAGCATGATACTCTTTGCTCCTTCCAATTATGTTCGAGGAGTTACCCCAGAAGTAGAAATTACACTAACAGCTATTTTAAGTGTTGTTGGTATGGTAGGCGTATTGTATGTTTTATTTAAGCATATTCTTGTAAAAAAGTAGCATGTTTTTTATCTTTGATAGAAACAACCCCAAGCAGTTGCTTTTTTATATCATCATCATTCTTTTTGCCGTTTTGTTTGAGTATTTAGAGCTTGTAAGTGCTCCAAAAACAATTGGTATTGGGATATTAGCATTGATTATTGTTTATGTTATTAAAACACTGTTTGGATGCAATTGTAATAAAAAAGAGTAAAAACTCTTTTTTATTTTAAAAATCTAAAAACTCTCCCACTCTTCATGTTGAGTTGAATCTTTCATCACTTTTTTTTCATTTTTCTCTTTTTTTGATGACAATGATGCTGTTTTGTGTTCGCTGTTTTTACTTAAACTTTTTTTTGATTTGACATCATTTTTTCCTAAAAACTCTTTCGCATTGGCATCTTTTACAATCTCTTTGGCAATGGTATCTGTTTGTACCGCAATATCATGAGTTTGACTCGCCACGGAAGCATTTTGTTGTGTTTGTTGATCAAGTGCAGCAACAGCATCATTGATTTGTGTGATTCCTGCTTCTTGCTCTTTACTTGCATTGGCAATCTCTGAAATCATTAAGGTTGATTTAGAAATATTTTCCAATAAGCCTTCATACCCTTTAATCATATCTGCACTGATGGCTTTGCCTTGTCCTGCTTTGGTTGTTGCATTTTCAACAATACTTTTAATCTCTTTGGCCGCTTCTGCACTTCTTGAAGCTAAGTTCCGCACCTCTTGAGCTACTACGGCAAACCCTTTCCCTGCTTCTCCTGCTGTGGCAGCTTCTACTGCTGCATTGAGTGATAATATATTCGTTTGAAAGGCAATTTGATCAATAACAGAAATTGCTTCATTGATCAAGGTGACTTGCTGTGTTATCTCATCCATCGCTTTGGTGGTATTTTGAGCCAACTCTTGTCCTGTTTTTGCGCTGATAGTTAACTCTTTGGCATAACCATTCATTTTAGCTACATTTTCAGAGTTATTGACAATGGTACTCGTAATCTCTTCAAGTGCAGCGGCGGTTTCTTCTAAAGATGCTGCGGCTTCATTAGAAGATGTATTTAAGGTATCGACATTTCGAATTAAAATATCTGATGCCTCATCAAGGGTAATTCCTATGGTTAAAGATTGTTTTAACAAATCTGAAATCTCTTTGGTTAAAAAGTTGACGTTGTTAATTAACTCCAACATTTCAGCTTCTAAATTTTTAGGGTCAATTGTGTTAACAAATTTATAATTGCTGAACTCTTTTAAGACCACCGATATGGATGATACATTCTCTTTAATGCCTTTAATCATTGAGTTAAGAGCATTACTGAGCTCTTTGAGTTGAGGATTGTTGGCTTCTTGTTTCAAAGTAACATTTAAATGTCCTAAAATAACTTGTTGTACAATATTCAGTGCTTCATTTACCGCTTGAGTATCTTTTTGTAACCCTTGTTGGATTTTTTCAATATTTTCATTGACCATTTTTGCCATTGCCCCAAATTCATCGTGTGAATTAATTTCAATTAAAGAGGCTTTTTCTTCTTCTTTGTTGACATATTTAAAAAATTTCAATAAACCTTCTTGAAATTTTTGCAAAGAATGAACAATAATATTTGAAAATAAAATGGAAAAAAGAATAAAAACAAAAGTTGAAATCAATGCAATAAACAGTAGAACTTTATTTAAGTTTTCACTTGCTTCTATCTTTAAATCAACGGCATTTTTATTAATCTGTGATAATTTTTCTTCTAAGATGGTTCCTGTTTTTACCATAGAAGAAATGGTACTTAGAATCTCTTGGGATTCATCTTTAATATTTAAGCTAACCTCCTGAACTCTTTGTGAGGCAAATTTATCAAAATATTGAACATACGTTGTGATTAACTCTATAATCTCATTGCATAATTGTATGTTATCAGAAGCATCTGAGCCTTTTTTAAGTTCAACCACCTTTTGTTTAAGCGTATCAAAATCTTCTCTGACTTTGGTTGCGTTACTCTCGTTGGGTTTTCTTAAGAATTGATAGACTGAAATTCTGCCTTTTAACACATCTTCAATCAAAATATGAGATTGAATCGACACATCAATTCTTTGTTTCACAATTTGATTAAAATGTGAAAAAACAAAACCAGAGATGATGACAATTATTATGAATAATAATGGCAATAGCATCAATTTCATACGAGTATTTAGATTATTTAGCATAAGTTTTCCTTTTTTTGTATTCTCTTAAATCAATGACACTATCGTGTCTAAAAAACACTAATGCTATTTTAATGCTATTTTCCTTAAGATTTATACATAAATTTATTATTTTTTAAAAATGCAACTAAGTTGCACATAAGTTTTGTTTTGAAATAATATATCTTCACAAAAACTCCGTAACAACAAATGATAATAGTTTTCATTATAAGCAAACTTTAAAATAATATTGATTATCATTCGAAATAAATTTTTATTAAGGACAAAAATGAGAAACTTAAGTTTAGTAACCAGTGCGGTGCTTTTAAGTAGC
>ERZ794982.73-NODE-73-length-63551-cov-15.353156_pt1 | contig 63551 bp, 63 predicted proteins | sample MGYA00433071_ERZ794982 | MGnify/ENA primary metagenome ERZ794982 (study PRJEB30140, sample SAMN00862574) | bioreactor metagenome | study: EMG produced TPA metagenomics assembly of the Bioreactor inoculated with sediment Metagenome (bioreactor metagenome)...
CCGGCTAGCAAGGCCGCTGGTGCAGAAACAATCGCCAGACCTGCCCGTTTGGCCGTAGCGCCAATCCCGGGTAGGTTGGGAAGTTTAATGCCCTCCGGCATAGGAACAGCGACGGCGTCACTGGTCGAGACCGAGCTGCTGACTTCCTGCAAGACTTGCAGGTCTGCTGCCTGATCGGGGAAGTCTGTTTGGAGTTGTTTTTGGATCAGATCCTGTATCTGGACCCTATTCAGAGCTTGCCCTTCATTCCGGTCCAATTCGTAATCAATGCGGTTTTTGAGATTGACGAAGAATTGGGCGTTCAGCTTGGCTGCTTCCGGGTCGCTTTCTCCATCGGGACCGGTGGTGGAGCGGCCCAGTTGTTGCAGCAACTGATCGGCCTGCTCGAAGGTGGCTTTGTAGAGCTCGGTTCTCTTCAGGGCCTGACTGTCTTGCTTCAGAAGGTCAGTCTGGTGTTGCTTCAGCTCTTTGAGGTCATTGCGGCTTATCTGGTTGCGATAGGCATCAAGATCCTGCCCGGCAAAGCGGTCGGGATTGAGGGCCATCATCCGGTTGAGTTCTGCGAAGGTGACCGCATCCGTTCGGATGATCCTGCCGCCCTCACGAGTGCGAATAAAATCGGTCGCATCAGCAAGGGTGGCGCTGCCTGCCGCCACGCGGATGCTGATCGGTACATCGTCAAGGGCGGCCCAGAGCTCGCGCGCGGCGTTCAATTGACCTGCCTTGTCCTGTTTGCTTTGCCGATCCAGCTCAATCTGCAGGTTTGCACGGGCCGCTTCCTGAAGATCTGGATTGTCGATGGCAGACATTGCCTGTTCCATCTGTTTGGCAGATGGCCCAAGGGCGCGGGAGGATGGACTGTCGAGAGAGGCGACAAGCAATGTGTCAAAGCCGTCAGCAATGCGGGTTTCTGGTGACTTACTGTCTGCAACAGGGGAGCCAACCGGCAGGAAGAGGCCGTAAGCTTCGGCATTGTCCGCCAGCCAGTCCTGTACTTTGCTGGGGGCCTTGGAAAGGCTCAGCCCCTGATAGCGGATGAGGACCTTGTTCTGGCCTTGCTGCACACTCCAATAGTCACTCTCCGCACCTGGTTTGATGGGCATTCGATCCAGATCGGTCAGAATCTCCAGTCCGTCGCGGATATTCTGCGGCGCATCTTCCATCATGGCATCGAGATTGGTGGCAAAGGTCGGTGTCAGATCCTGATCCAACCTTCCGTCGGCAACCGGGCTGGCTGCATTCAGATAGGAGAAGGGGAGGAGATTGCCTGATGGCTGATCACTCTCACCCTCTGGCGCGCTGGTTTGCTGCCCCTCCGATAGTGCTGGTGGCGTTGTTGATGGATTTGAGGTTTGCTGGGCAGCGGACAAGGCTGCTTCATGACGCCTTAAGGAGAGAATGCCGGATATCTGGCTTTTGACCGCTTCCTCCTTGCGAACGAAGGAAAAGGTCCTATCCAACTCCTGCCGGTCTGTCTCGATCAGGCGCGGGCGCAGCTGGTCATAATCATCAAGGGCAAGGACCGGGTCATCCTCCAGCTTTGCCAGCACCACATCCTTGTCCAGCTTTGAAGAATAGGCATGGGCAAGGACTGCAGCTTCACCTTCATCCAGTCCGTCCCGCTCGGCGCTGGCGCTTATATTGGCAAGGCCTGCCAGCCGGTATTTTTCCACGGCAACAGGATCATTGCGATCTGTTACAGCCTCTTGAACAAAATTGTCGAGATACCGTTCATCCGCCTGCTGACCGTTCTTCAGGGCCTGCTCTTGCAAAAGCTGGTTGGCACGGTTGGAGGCATTGACCTGAATGGCCTCCATACCCGGCCTGATGCTATCGGCTTCGTCCTTGGGCGCGGTCTTCAGAAAGCCCTCCACACGGCGCAGATCATCGACAGAAGAGCCGAAGTCTTTCAGATCGGGATCATCGGCATAGGCCTCAGGACCCTGTGCAATTTTCTGAACATCAGCACGGTTTTTCTCCATGCTTTCGCTGAGCTGATTTTTGACGCGGGTTTGCCTCTCGCGCTCGGCCATCTGGTCTTGCTGGTCCTGCTGCTCGCGCTCTTTTGCCTGGGCCTTGGCATTGTCCAGTCTTGCTGTTGCATGCAGGGCCTTGCCTGCTGTGCCGATGCCCTGACCAAGGCCGCTCAGCCCCCGGCCAATGGCTGCGCCCATATGTTCGGCGCTGGCCGAGACCTCAATATTGCGCTGATAGCGCGGTGTGAGACGGGCCGATCTTTTATAATTCGGGACGATAGCCATTATTTGAAATACCCCGCTTTCTTCGCGTCACCGTAAGCCGTGCCAAAGCCGCCAATGAGCGAGCCCATGGCGCTGAGATAACCGCCTGTCGTGGCGGCCTTGGCTTCCATGCGATGGAGTTGTGCTTTTGAGCGTTTGTTCACCGCGTCGACATCATGGTTGTAGGCTTCACGGGCTGTGTTGGTGCGCACGGTCAGGGCGTCCAGCTCGCCCATGGTTTTGGCATCCACCAGGGTATCGAGCGGGGAGCCATAGGCGATATCGACGCCATTTGCCGCCATGGCGGCGCGTTGACGGCCAATCAGTTGGGAGACTTCCTCGCGTTTGGCCTGTTCTTCCTTCTGGCCGCGATCAAAGGCATCCTTGGAGCGCTTCTCGGCCAGACGGGCATTCATCTCGGCGACTTGCGCATTGTAATTGGCAGCATCGGCTTGCGCCTGTGCCTGCGCCATGGATCCGGCCGCGCCAATTGCTGTGCTGGCAAGGCCGAGGGCAATTCCCAAATCACACATCACATTTTCCTCATCCAGAATTCGCGGAAATGCAGGCCATTTCCGATATCGATGGCCGGACCCAGCTCAAAACCGAGCCATTGCAGCCAGCGTTTGCTCACCTCGTTGCGGTCATCCACTGTGTTGTGTAATTCGCTGTATCGAGATGAAATATGTGATTTCCACATCACGGATTGTCGTAAAAAGGCCCGGTAATTCGTCTTGATGGCATCACTGCCCAGCAGCCAGGGTGCGCCGATGCTACAGAGCATATTGATGGTGCCGACCCCGAACATGACTTCCACCCGGCCATCGATGAAAGCTGTCCAGGCTTCGTCGGATTGCTCGATGGAAAAGAGCAGCGCCTGAAGCGGCAATTGCCCGGAGCCTGCCATGATCTCGTCGCGATCTGCCTTTCGCATGCGCGGGGCAAGGTCGTGGGCATGGTCCTTTGTGGCCGGTATGATCCTGATCTCAACCACCGATGACGATCTCCGGCATGATGGACAGCACGCTCATGGGCAGCGGGTCTTTTTGTTTGATGATGGTGGTGGCCCCTTGCGACCAGCGACCTGAAGGGTTGAACTGCATGATGCCGGTAAAGAGATCGGTCGGCTCGTTCCAGTCTTCCGTGGATCTTTGTTTCCATTCATGCAGATTGTCCTCATCTGGGCCGATCCAAAGGCCGCGTGACTGGTTCAACCGGACCGAGATGGAACCAATGGCCTTTTGACGGCCTTGAACCGTGCCAAGGCCCTGAACGGTGCCAAGGTCCAGATCCAGTGTTTGCAGCACGGCTTCGTAGGACAGGCCCACATGAATGATGGAGGCCTTGATGGGCAGGGTGATCTGGCCGCCGCTGACACTGAGATCGCGCACCACATTGCCATCGGCCAACGCCACGACTGTTTCGCCTTCCAGATGAGTCAGGCCGGAGAGGCTATCGACCGGAGAGCCGCTATAGCTAAGGCCGCTATCGACAAAGAAGCATTGCTTGCTGTCTTCAAAGACGCGGGTATGCATCTTTTCGATGAAGCGCTTTTCCTGACCGCCAATCACGCGTTTGATGACGAAATAGACCACATCTTCATTGCCTTCGGCGATGACACAGACATCTTCAAACTGACCTTTGGTCTTGAACTCGGTCCAGCCCCAGACTTCATGTTCCTTCATATAAGTCATGACGGCGCAGGCACCGTCGTCCAGCACCACCGGCACGATGGAATGGGGCGCTTGGGCATAGGCCCAGGATTTGATTTCCTTGCCTTCGAACAGATGCCGGGCAAGTACGGTGAGATCCGCGCCGCCATAACTGTCTGATGAGAAGTCATAATTGAAATCGCGCACCACACCGCCACGTGCGACCGCATAGAGGATGGTTTTGCCGCAAATGATGGGCTGCACCCTGCTGGAGCCATAATAGGATTGCTGGCGCACCAGCGGATTGGAGGGGGTCAGGTGATCGTCGGAGCTGCCCTTGACCACCCATTCCCCGGCTGTGCCAAAGACTGCCAGTCCGCGCGGCATGCTGACCACGCTGTTGATTTCATTTCGGCGGGAAGAGGGAATGCGAAAGGCGATGGCGTCCGATGCCTTGGCCGGAGAGGCAGAACTGAAATTTTCGTAATTGGCTGATTGGCTGAGATCGATAGCGGATGGATTGTTGTTGGTCGAGGGCAGGGTCAGGCGCTGCTCGAAGAACCCCACCGCACCGGGATAATTGCCCGCGCCATCAAAGGGATTGACCACTTCCTGCGGAGCGTCGGACAGATCGGCGGTGATATTTTCATCAATGAAACTGGTGGCAGTCGTGGTGCCGGCCAGGCCATAAAGACCGTTGTCTTCCTTATAGACCACATATTTGCTGGCATCCGAATGGGCGGTCCAGCTGATCTTGTTCTTGTGGCCTGCGGTGGTCAGATCATTGCTGATGCTAACCGAAACGGAGGGCAGGCTTTCTTCCTTGGTGGATTTGTGAACGGCCGAGACCTTGTAGCTATAGCTGGTGGAGCCGGAGCCGGATTGTACTGATGCTGCTACATCGGTCGGGGCTGTCATCTTGATGGAGAAATCCATCTCTTCCAGCCGCCAATCCAGATCGCCATAGCGAGAGAGCTTGTGCGGCGGGTGATTTCGGTGGCTGATATAGGCAATGTCCTTTTCCTGCACCATCACCAACTGATCGATGTCGGCGTCGCCATAGGGAGTATCCACCTCATAATAGGGGCGATTGCTGTCGCCCACATTGCCGGATTTGATGGGGGAGCCGGAGCGGATGATCCGCAGTTTTTGATGGGTGAAGACAAGGATATAGGTCTGATCGGAGCCGACGTCGAAATCAAACGGTAGCAAGCGGGCCTTGCCGTTGATGCGGGTCTCGTCGACAAAGACAAGGCCGGGCCGGTTGGATGCACCGCCGTGGGCATGGAGCAGGATATTGTCGGCCCGCTTCAGGCCGGTGGCATATTTGGACAGATCTACCCGCGACCAAAGGGTGCTGGATAAGAGGCCGCCGACAAAGGCGGGCTGCATGTTACGAAGGACTGACATCAGGAACGCGCCTCCAGATGATTGGCGGGCAAATCCCAGCTGTCCATTTCATTGTTGGCGTTGATCTCTTCTGCCTTTGGCTGACGCATTTGAGCGATCTGAAAGGTTTCCTGCCGCAGCTTCTGGTCCTTGGTCAGCGGGAAGCAGATGCGCGCTGCCAGTTCCCAGCTAAGGGCGTCAATGAAGCTGGGCGGGAAGAGCGAGCTATCGAGCACCGGCTTGGTATAGGTGAGATAGGCCGGGGAGATCTTGCAATGCAGCTGTCCGCCGCGCAGCGCGTAATCATGCACGGGCAGGCTGTCATCATCAATCGTGCTGGCCAGTTTGATCAGGCGGATCATGTCGCGCGGCAAATCATAGATATGGTTGCCATTCTCCCCATGGCCGATCATGGCCAGAGAGCGGGTGGTTTTCAGAAAATCATAGGGAAAGTTCTGCAAGGCGCGCACCGCATGGGCAAAATGCAACCGGCATTGCTTGGCTTCGTTGCTCTTTTCCGTTGGCGATGCAACCGGCACGGTGATGCCGATGTGAGACAGAGCGAGATTATAAATTTCAACTTCGGATGTCATTGTCCATCTCCGGGAGAGCCTGGGCTTACGATCAGTCGGTGGCAGGGAGAGAAGGGGCGCATGTCCCTTCTCTAAGATGGATTATTGGGCCTGATTGCTTGCCCGTTTGGCGGCTGGTTTGCGCAGGGGCTTCTTGATCGGGGCTTTGCTGGCCGGGACGGATGGTTCTTGCGGGTCCATCCAGCTGCCCAGAATGCCGTTGAAGTCGAAGATCTCGCCTTCCTTGCGCACCAATCCGCCGCAATAGCCCGGGCGCATGGCCCGGACCTTGCCGTCAAAGCGTCGGGGGCTAGCCATCGGTCTGGACCGCAGCCACCAGACCAGCAGTGATTTTACCTGCCGTGGCATCCGAGCCGGACTTGACGTAATTGATGGACAGATAGCGGCCCATGCCGTCCTTATCTGCCACCGGCAGAGAGGTGACGCCGAATTTCCAACCAGCTTTCAGCTTTGCCACCGGCACTGGGCCGGAGCTGGCATGCAGGCGCACATCAGAGCTGAAATCAGACTGATCAGAGGTCTGTACCTGGATTTCCAGTGACGTCAGGCCAGCAAAATCCTCGGTCACTTGAACCAGAAGCGGCAAGGGCGTGCCTTCGCCGATGTCGCGTACTGGTGCCTGTTTGTTGCCATGGGGAATGCCCATGTCGCCCAGATCCAGCACATTTTCAGACCGGGCAGAGGCGGTGACCGCTTGCTGATCGGAAAAGAGAGTTTGAGTATCAAAGATCATGTTGAATGTCCTTTTGAAATGAATGAGAGCCAGCGGGGTTATTGCGCAGCTGGAACCATTTCCTCGGAATTGAGCAGGGCATCGGTTTCGCGAATTGGAATGCCGCGATAGGTCAGCACTTCTTCTCCGGCAACGTCCTGACGGGTCAGGCGGACAAAATTGTCCGAGCTGCCAGCATTGGTTGCCAGCTTGTCCAGTGCTTCCATCATGTCGGAATTCATGTAGATGCAGGTCTTGCCACCCGGCACACGGCGAGATTTCAGGCGATAGTAAGCCTGACGCATCAGGGCATAGACATCGACATTGCCTGCTGCGACTTCGCTTGCATCGATGTTGGCGATACGAGCATTGTAGCGCCAGTCATTGACGGCCATGCCCACATGCCAGCTGAACAGCTCTTCCTTCACATAGAAGGGATTGCCCTGATCATCGTGAATGCGCTGCTCGCCTTTGTCCTCACGCTGGACACCGGCGGTGGAACCTTGCGGATAGAGCAGATGGGTGAAGCGATCACCCCAGGTGACAAACCAGATGGAGGTATTGTCAGAACCACGGCCACCGCCATCAATCACCTGATTGGCTGCGCCCTTGCCTTTGTCGCCATTGGCATATTCGGAATAGCGCACGGACAGACCCATGAATTTTTCCGGGCCGGTCTTGGTGTCATGATAGAAGATGCCGGTTGCAACTTCCTGGTTCAGAGCTTCGATGAAAGCAGAGCTTTCGGTCAGGCGCACCTGTGCCGGGTTCTTGGACAATTTCAGCAGGCGGGAATCGATGGTTGCCAGCGCTTCCACGAAACCGGTGGTGTCTTCGACCTGCTGGATGTCGGATTTGCTCTGCGGGATGCCTTTATACAACTTGCCCCAAGCCACCTGTGGCAGGCGGGTGCGGATATTGTGCAGATGGCTCTTGCCCTGGTTACATTCCATGGCAACCGCATCCTCAAGGATAGGATTTTCCTGAGCCAGAAGCTCAATCACCTGAGCCATTTCTGCTCCCTTGCCACCGCCACGTTTGGCGAGATCTGCAAGCGTTAAGAATTTTTGAGCCAATACAGCCATTGACTTCGACCTCTCTGTTAGTCGTCTGGGTAAAGAATGGACGCAGTATCAAGCTTTCCGCCGCTTGCTTTGCCGCCCGGGTTGTCCTCTGCCAGTGCTTGTCCTGCACGGGCAAAGGCACGGATGATTTCCGGATGATTGCCACCACCGGAGCTGATCAGATAATCGCGCAGCTCCTGGGTGCCGAATTCGTCCAGAAATTTCTCGGATGCCTGAATGGAGGTTCGCAGATTGTCTCCGCCAATCTCCCGATCCGATTTCACGGAATTTTGCCAATCGCGGTTGGTTTGGTGCCAATCCTCGATCTGTTTCTTGCGCATGTCGGTGAGGACGCCAGCCACCGCATTGGCCTGGTTCTGGCTCATGTTGGCCTCGGCCATGCGCGGGCCCGCCATGGCGGACAGCTCGTCGTCAATCTCCATGCCTTTTGGCAGATCAAGCGAGGAGAAATCATAGACGCCATCTTCCGGCACATGGTCGAGATGGGAGCCTTCGTTCTCGCCCCCGTTCTCTTGGTCGCCATCGCTATCAATATTTTGTGCGTCTGCTACATCGTCCCCGATGAGGGAGCCGGGCTCGTGGCCCAGAGCGTCGCCTCCCTCATCAGGGGTTGGTGCCGCATCTCCATAAAGCGTATCGCTTACAGATTGCTCACCAATGCCCGTCCCATCCTCGGGAGACAGAACAGGACGAGGCAGTTTCAGGACGTCTGCATAAATGGAAGCATTGGATGCTCCAGGACTTACTGTATCGGGGCTGGGTGCCTTGGTTTTTCGTTCACTCATCATCGCTCTTTCCTGCCTCCTCGGCTTCCTTGATTTTTGCTTCAAACTTGCTCATTTCGAGCATCAAGGTCGGATAGGCCGTCTCATCCACTTCTGCGATTTTCTGGATGATGGTCAGGCCGATGGATCTTTGGCCTTCCCGAAATGCGGTCATCTCGTCCCCTGTGAAGCTGACACCGTAAATTCCGCATTGTTGTAAAATCCACCATATGCATCTCATGCTTTGCGGATTTCGCAACATACTGGACATGTCTTCACGGAGCTGGCGTTCTCGCTCGCCCAGTTCCTGATCCTGTTCTTCACTTTGATCTTTGCTCATCAGCTCAATCCAAGTTGTGCGAGGAGATTTTCACCACCATCTGCCGCCTTTGTTTGCGACATCAGATGAGCGGCTTGTGCGCCATCTTTCACCGCTGGCATCATCTGGCTGGCCATAGAGGCTTGCTGCTGTGCCTGCATTTGCTGCTCGCGCTCGTCGCGCATGGCTTTCACATCATCGTCGGATTTGATCAGCGTGGATGGGGAGCCGATGGCGTCGGCATATTCATCAATTGCCTGATCCAGATCCAGCTTGTCCGCCACGTCCGGTTTGACCGAGAGGATCTGTCCGGCAAAGCCGACCAGGCGTTCGATGGATCCGGTTGCCACAGCTCGTTGGGCTTGAGCCAGAAGAGAGATGTTCTCGATTTCCAGCTCTTCTCCACGCTCCACTAATTCCGTCGGTGGTTCGGGCAGAAGACCAGCTTCCTCGCAGGTCTTGAAAACGATTTCGACCAGCGGGTTGGTCTGCTCATGGATCTGACGCTCCACCACCGGGCCGAGCTGCAGCAATTGCTCTTCCTTGCGCTGGGTCAGTTCCAGCACATTACGCGGCTGCACGCCCTGCATTTGGGTGATGGCGAAGAACAGATCCGCATACCAGATCTTGTCGATGCGGTGCTGGATGTCCTGAATATCAGCAGCCAACTCGCCAAGGCGCAGATTGACCTCCATGACCGGGCGCAGACCGGCGCGACCTGATGGATCATCGATATAATTGATCTTGCCAGGCAAGGTGGAGACCCCTTGCGCTCGCAGGCTGCTTGGCCCTTGCATGGGCGGGCGGACAATCTTGTCGATACCCTGACCTTTCATGCGTTGTTCGGACTGCAATTGCTTGACCGCAGGCAGGCTGACCTCGCCGGGATGGCCGGAGCCATAGACATCTTCGCCATCGGCTTCATAACGCGGGGCCAAAATGCGGTTGAAGTCAAAGCCATCTTCCGAGAGCATCACATCGCCCGATTGCCCGTCTTCCCAATAGTTGGAGGCAAAGGGTTTATGGGCCTTGGTTTTCTTGCTTTGGTCGCGGTTTTTTCTAGGCTCCACCGCATGGCAGATATCGATCCAGCTGTCATATTTGCCCTGATCCCAGAGCGCCTTGATAGTGTTGGAGGCACGAGACCAATCCATATCGCCATTGGCTTTGGCGACAAATTTTCCGACCACTTGCTCCACTGTCATCTTGATCTGGCGATAGAGAGTATCCACGCGGCCCTTGTCATTCTGGGCGATCCAATATTGGCCGGTCATCATGGGAATGGCGCGCAGGCCTGGCCCGTCTCCGACAATCAGCATACAGGACTGACCGAACAGGCCCAGATCACCATAGGCGGAATGCAGAGCGTTATAGACATTGGAGCCACGCATCACATGCTGGATGATCTGTTCACAGTGATAGAGGTAGTTCTTGACCGGGCCGAATTCCTTCATGTCCGGATCCATGGTGCGCAGTTTCATCCAGGGGCGTGCAGGAGATGTGAGGCCCGAATGCATGCCGGACTGAAAGGTGCGTTTGGCCAGCAGGGCCGTCTCGTCCAGAATATCCTGCATGTTGCGTTCGCCCTTGCGGCGTTGGCCATTCAGGCGCAACCGACCGGGGGCGATATATTTGTCATAATCGCGCCAGTTGGCCTCGTAATAGCTGCGCTCTTCGCGCATGCTTTCGAGGCGAGATTGGTGGCGCTGGCGAATGGATGGAGCCATTAGTGCCCTCCATGCATGGGTGTGACAAGATGATAGAGGCTGTAGAGGCTATAGCCCGCGCCCAATGTCACGATGGCCAGAATGGCTGCGATAAACACGGTAGCTGGGCGGCTCATGTCAGCAAGGCGCATCCTTATGCCCCCAGCAATTTCTTCTTGCCGCTGGTATCCAGCACACCAACACCGCTCGGGCTGGTCAGCAAGGTCTGTGGGCGAGAGGCCACGCGGTCGCGCACACGCTCACCAGCGCTTTTTGCCTGTGCCCGTGTGGGAGCTTTGGAAGCTGCATATTCTTTTGGTGGGGTAGGAGGCGGTGGGGATTTTGAGCCAAACATGCACATGGAGAAAAACCTCTTACAATCCAATGACTGGGATGGAGAAGAGCGGAAATACCGCAAAAAAAGCTGTGGCTGGAGCCAGATTGGTCAGGCGCAATTCATCGATCAGCCATGCAAGGCAGAGGGAGAGAATGGGCATCAGGGCAAGGAGAAAATATAGCGGATTGACCACAGCACCGAGGACAAGCATCAGCGTGAAACTGAGAATGACAATTAAACGGCTATTGGCGGCCGAGTTGCTGGCCAATGCCAAATCTTGCCGGTCAAAGGCGTTCTCATAAAAGCCTTTGCGCATGTGCTCCAGCTCAAACCCGATCCGCTTCTCAACGCTTTCCAGACCCTGACGGCCGTCTTGCTTTTCTGTCATAGCTACACCTAACCAAATGTCGTGTAGCCATCATTTCAAGTTGTGTTGTATTGGTCAATATATGGTGTGATAATCGCAATTATAAGGCAGATTAAAGTATGTTGATGCTGAGGAAATACATGCAGCGGTAATGATAACAACGAAGAGTAGGGTGCTTCTCAATGGTTTGCCGAATGTCAGAAAGGCCTTAACTATCTCCCCTCCAGATATCCTTTAAGCCCCTTTTCAACGGTGCCTTTGTTAATTGCGTTCAGGAGTCCGAAATAACTGCCCATATTTCTGCCGGAAAAATTTTTATTCGGGGAAGAACTGAAAGTTTGCGGAAGGGTGTTCAGATATTGCTTGCCAAGATTTCCTGCCAAGGCCAATCCAACGCCGCTATTTTCTGCAAAACTTGTCGCATCATCTGTTACGCCATCATAAGAACCCAGCAGATGTTGCAATTCGGTCGGGTGGTTTAGCCCCATGAAAACATATGATGCCAATCGTTGTACCAACTGATTGTCGTTGGTTTTTGCTGTCAGCATTCCTAAAGCATTAGGCAAGGATAGCTTGGCTTCGCGTATATCATATTCCTCATCCGTCTCCATCTTTGCAAGGGGCTTTTGGAGGATCTGGAAGAGCAGTTCCTTGTCAGCACTTGTCCCTCGCAATGCCAGAACGAAAATGGCCTTGCTATAATATTGAGTTTTTCCCTCCAAAATGAGGGACCGTGTTTTTTCTATATCATCTGGGGTCAGACGATTAACCTGATCCAGCGGAATGCCATCACTCCACTCACTTTCAAAGAGTTGTTCGAAAGGAGATTTCTCTTTCTGAGATGGCTGCGGCGAATCTGGTGAAGATTTTGAATTTTCTGCTGATGGTTCGGTTACCGCCAATACCTGACCGGAAATTCCCGATGCAAATACCTTGCAGTGAGACTTGTTCATGCCGGTACTTGCTGTTGGACTCATGATATGTCGATGATCGGGGCTATGGCCATTGAAGCCAGCATTATGACCGAATTCATGTGCGATTTTTTTGCCAAGTCTTGATGTCGATCCTCTTGTAAGAGCAATGCCTTTTCGTCCTACAGATCCGCACCCACCCCATGTGGTGCCTTCAGGGACCGGCTTCCCACAAAATAGTACATTTCTGACAAAAACCACGTGATATGGGAGTGCTCTGACACGCTTCATATCATTAGCAGAATAGAGTGCTTCCGGAATTTTGTTGTCATATTTCAAAGATCCATTGGGTTTGAGTTCAACACTGCATTCATAGTCATCACTATATTGTCTTTGAGTGATCAGCTTGGTGGCTTCTTTCATGCCTTTTGTAACACTGCCGTCAGACATGACGGTTTGTTTATATGCACCGGTTTTGAGCTTGAATGTGCTGTCGGCGTTAACATGACTGAATAGCTGGATAAAAAATGCGGAAGAAATTATGGATAAATTGAACGTATATTTTAAAATAGAATGTACCTTCACAGTATTATCCTTTTTTATATTTGTAATAATTTATATTGTGGTGATTTATGTTTAATGAACTATGATTTATTTTAGCTCTTCTATTATCGATTGTGCAACTGTTTTGTATTTGTAGAGCTGATGCCGTTTTCTTTACTCTCCCGGTAAATCCAGACCATGCGATCAAAGGCCCAGGTCTTGAACAACATGGTTAGCGTGAGCGACCAGAGAGTTGTGGGAAGATCATGCGTCCAAAGACCCCAGAGCCAGATGATGGCAGCAAGAGCGGTAGCGGTTGAGAGAATGCGGATGGCTCGGATATGGCCCAAGCGGACATTATTCTCTTGTCGTTTCAGATAGATCCGTTCTCCGAGAACCCCTTCCGATGCCCATCCGGAGATGATATCGACGGCTTTGAAAGCACGTGGGTTATACCAGTTCCAAAAGAGTGCCAGTGCAATGAAGGGGACACACCACCAACCGATCCAGTCATAGGACCAGATGGCTAATGTCAACAATGGCAGAATAGTGAAGCGGCTATAGACACTTAGCGGGTTGGCGTGGCGATGCCAAGTGGCGTCATCCATTAGCATCATTTTTTCAAAAATTTCATCTCAGTTCCACGCCAAGCTCTCGTTGTTCAGTCAATGCCAGAGGTATAGCTTCATTCAGATGACAGAGGCTTGAGATTAAAGCACTATTCGCAATTTTTGAACTGCGAATAGTGCTTTAAATCTTTGTTTCAAATCGAGTTCTTATCCGAAAAGTGCTACAACTTTTCAGCAACACGTACTAAAGCAATTGACCATGAATGGTGCGGGCTATTTCGTCCATGGGCTCGCGGGGAAGGCCGCCAACGAGGGAATAGCGCCACGGGCCATCTTGCCAGAAGATGGTCAGGTATCCGCCTGTCTCATGAAAACGGAAAGATTGGCTTTGATCTTTGGCGCTATGGGTTGCCAGCAGGCTGATCCGGTCGCCTTGGGCATTTTCATACATGAAGAGGGCTGATGCCTTGTCGCCGGCGGGTAACAGACGGCCGCCGATCAGGGAAAAGCCGGTCTGGCCCAGTTTGGGGGCGATGATGGCTGCGCCAAGACGGTTGGAAAGCCAGGTTTGTAGATGATCACGTTCGGCAGCCACGACTTCCACCGGATGTAAAACCTCGCTGACATACAGCGCATGGGCGGCATGGGCTTGCTGCGCAAAGATACCCAGATCACCGTTGAAGCCCTTGTCCTTACGCGGAATGGAAAGGCCGAGTGCGATTCCCACTGCAAAGATGGCAAGAGATGCGGCAATGCGCGGCATGGAATTGATCCGGCGTGGCCGTGCAGCATTGGCTTTTAACTGTGCAAGATGCTCGGGCGATGGAACCGGGACGGAGGCTTTGATCAAATCTGACTGATGAGAGAGGGATTGATAGCGTTTAGCTTCTTCAGGATGAGCTTTCAGATAATCATCCAGTTCCTGTCGCTCTTCGGGTGTCAGCTCATTGTCGATCCCTTGCTGGATCAGGTCTTCAATGCTTTTTCCCTCAGTCATGTCACGCTCCTGATCTTGGGGGAGGTGGGGCTATCCATCTCGGTTTTCAACTTGCTGCGGGCACGGGCAATGCGGGACATCAAGGTGCCCTTTGGAATATCCAGCGCCTCTGCAGCGTCACTATAACTCAGACCCGCAATGACCACACAAAGCAAGGCTTCTTTTTGTTCACTGGGGATCTTGTCCAGAGCTCTCCAGATTTCCTTCACCTCCAGCCGTTCATGGGGGCTGGCGGCAATCTCGGCAATATTGTTTAGCTGATCCAGTGCTACGGTCTGGTGGCGAGCATTGTGCCGCCACTGGTCGCGGAACAGATTGAGCAGTATTTTGGTGAGCCAGGGCTTCAGGGATCGTCCGGGAAACCATAGCAAGCGCTTTCGCAAGGCTCGTTCCACGCAATCCTGCACCAGATCATCGGCACTATCCCGGTCCCGGGTCAGTGACCAGGCATAGCGCCAGAGATCTGGCAGCGCTTCTTCCAATTGTTTGTCAAAGCTAAGGCGTAAACTCATAAATGTGATCTGACTGGTGATGGAAATGGATGGGGGCAGATCAATGCTCTTCCCCCATTGCTGCATGGTTACGGGCGTGCGGTGCGCCAAACGCCTTTGACGCCGTCGCCGCTCATATCGCCGGGTTTCTTGTCTTTGAACCACAGATATAGCGGCTGGCCTTTATAGGCAATCTGCATCTCGCCACCCTTGCGTTCAATCAGATCATACCCTTTTGGCAGATTCATGCCTTTCTTGCCCATCAGGGGAGGCCATTTCTTGGCGCAGCCATCATAGCAGTTGGAAGTGTTTTTCTTGTCCTTGTCAAAGACATAGAGGGTCATGTCGTGATTGTCGGCCAGATAGGATTTGCCGTTTGAAGCTTGGATGGTTTTCGGCGCACCGATATGGCCAGCAGCATTGGCGGATAGAGCTGTCATCATCAGCGCGATGCTAGCCGCGCCAGCGGATTTCAAAATGGATTGGGTGTTCATGTCTTTGTCTCCTGTTTTCCGGTGCCAATTCAGCACCCGACAAGAGACATACGGCTGGGCGAGACAAATAATCCCCGTGCTTTGAAAAAAATATCAAAGCTGATCATTTGGTGAGGTTATGCAGTTGCTGCCAGTACCTTTGCGCCAAGGCTTTCTCTTAGAAAATCGATCATGACCCTAACTTTTCTTGGCAGGTAGGAGCGGTTGGGATAGAGCGCCCAGGCGGAGGTTTCAAAATCTGTGATTGAGCAATGATGGTCAGGGAAGAGCTCGATCAGTTTTCCTTCCTTTAAATCGCGCTGGATCAGCCAGTCAGCAAGGATGGCAATACCTTGTCCCATGCAAGCAGCTTTGCGCAAGCCCAGAGCGTTGGAAATCAGAAGATTGCCAGAGACATCAATCTCAAAAGGGGCGGCATCGCCCTTTTGAAAGCACCAGCTATTTTGCAGGCCGGGCAGGGCGAAGCGCAGGCAATTATGCGCGGCAAGGTCCGTTGGATCTTTAATCGCCTGCTTGGCTTTCAGATAATCCGGGCTGGCCACGACCCGATAATGGGTTTGAACCAGGCGGGTTGAGATGAGATCACCTTGCGGGGTGGGAGCCAGACGCACCGCCAGATCAATTTCATTTTCGACCAGATCGAGATTGCGATCGCATGATTGCAGATCAATGGTGATTTCAGGAAAGCGCTTTTGGAAGTCAGGTAACACGGGAATGATCATTTGATCGCAAAAGGCAACAGAAGCGGTCATGCGCAATAGCCCGGTTGGTTGTAATCGGTGGCGTTGCGCTTCTTCCTTAGCTGCATCCATTTCATCTATCAGCGGGGCCAGTCGTTGTAGATAGGCCTGGCCTTCTTCGGTGACGGTCAAACGGCGGGTGGTGCGCTGAAACAAGCGGATCCCGAGTTCGGCCTCGACTGTCGCGACAATGCGAGAGACCGAGGATGGATCCAGATCCAGAACGCGGGAGGCGGCGGCGATGCTGCCACGGGTCTGAACCAGCAAAACAGTCTTGAGAGAGGTGATATCCATTCGTGCAAAATATGCATGACTGTGATTATTAATCAATCATTTTTGTAAAAATAGCAGTAATTAAGATAGACCTCAGTCAACCAAATGAGGAAATCATGTCGACACTTTTGCGAATTGACAGCAGCGCCCGTATCAACGGATCTCATTCCAGCCGTCTTGCCGATCTGGCCGAAGAGAGCTGGTTTGAGGCCAATCCCGGTGGCAGAATTTTGCGCCGCCATGTGGGGGCAGAGACCATTCCGGTTCTTTCTCAAGAGACAATCACCGGCTTCTATGCGGCGTCTGATGAGATGACCGATGAGTTGAAACAGGCAACCTCCATCTCTGATGCGTTGATTGGTGAATTGCACAGCGCTGATACGTTACTGTTGGCAGTGCCTATCTACAATTTTGGCGTTCCGGCGGCGCTGAAATGCTGGATCGATCAGGTGACGCGGATGGGCCAAACCTTTGCGTATGAGGATGGATCGTTCAAGGGATTGCTCACCATTCAGCGGGCCATTGTCATTTGTGCCTATGGGTCTGAGGGCTATTTGCCGGGCCAGTCTTTCGAGCAGGCGAATTTTCTGGAGCCTTATCTGCGCTTCCTGCTATCCTTCCTCGGAATCAACGAGATAGACATCATCAATGTTCAGGCCACCACTGCTGATGACGCGACTGTCGCGGCTCATCTGGCTGGTGCCAGAGCCGATATAACGGCTGCCTTTGCGCCAAAATAACAAAAGGATAATCCATGTCAGAGTTTCAAGGGAAAACCGCCATCATCACCGGGGCGAGCCGAGGGATTGGTGAAGCGGCGGCGCGTCATTTGGCGGAATTGGGAGCCAATGTGGTTCTGGCTGCGCGCTCTGCTTCGGCTATTTCCAAGATTGCCGATGAGATCAAGGGCCAAGGTGGCAAAGCCTGTGCTTTTGCCTGTGATGTCAGCGATCATGAAGCGATGGCCGCACTGATCAATCATGCAGTTGAGACCTATGGGCGGCTGGATATTTTGGTCAACAATGCCGGTCTTATCGATCCTATCGCTCGGATTGCTGATAGCGATGTCGAGGAATGGGGCAAGGTCATTGATGTCAATGTCAAAGGGGTCTATTACGCTCTTCGTTATGGCATCCCGGTCATGGAAAAGCAGGGGGGTGGCACCATCATCAATATCTCCTCCGGTGCTGCCAATGCTGCCCTTGAAGGTTGGTCCCATTATTGCGCCTCCAAAGCGGCGGTGTTGCGCCTGACTGGCGGAGCACATCTGGAATATGCCTCAAGCGGCGTGCGTGTCATTGGCCTTAGCCCGGGGACAGTTGCGACCGAAATGCAGGTTAGTATCAAGGCATCGGGCATTAATCCGGTCAGCCAACTGGATCCGTCGGTTCACATTCCGGCAGAATGGGTCGCCAAGACCATCGCCTATCTCAGCGGCCCGGGAGGTGATGAATATGTAGGGCAGGACTTCTCGCTGAAGACTGACGAAGGCCGTGCCAAGGTCGGTTTGCCTGCGGTTTGATTAGGTTTTTGAATATGTGAAGCCGCCATTGGCGGCTTCTTCTACAGCTATTCGTCGTTTATCCAGCAAAGCTATTACCTGTACTGGATGGGTTTAACCTGATCAGACGGCTATCCAGAACACCGGCTTGTCTGTGTGCCATGGCTTGTCGGTATGTGGCATCTTTCATCAAGCTGACGAATGCCTCCACGCTTGGATATTGCGCAATGAAGGCAAGATCCCAGGTCTCATTATCTGGCCCAACCATGGTCAGCTCAAAAGTACCGCGCCAGACAATTCTCCCGCCCAATCTTTCAAAAATTGGCTGGCTGATATCGCTATAGCGTTGAAAGGCCTCTTCGCCTGAAGATTGGGTACCATCAGAATAGAGGGCTTTGTCTCGCAGCCGAATGAGATTGAGCATATCAATGGGGCCGGGCCGTTGATCGCTTTTGAAGCTGTCCCAGGTTTCTTTCGAAAAGCTGGTATGAAAGTGACTTTCTTGCATCCTACTGTCCTGCATAAATTGGCTCGCGTCTTTCTATCCAGGCATGCAGCCCTTCCCGCACATCGGAGGTTGCTGCCATACGCGCAAATTGCTCGCGTTCGATCAGCAGGCCTTCATCGATTGTGGTGTTGATGCCTCTTGTCACGGCCGTGATGATCCTCGATGCCGCAAGCGGGGAGTGGCGGATGATACGATGTGCAAGGGCGAATGCCTCTTCCAATAACTGCTCGTGCGGGACGACCTTATTGATCAGCCCCATTTCATAGGCGCGTTGTGGTGAGAAGCGATCTCCGGTTAGAAGCAATTCCAGTGCCCGTTTGCGGCCTGCAAGGCGTGGCAATCTTTGTGTTCCGCCGAACGTTGGCGGAATGCCGATATTGATTTCCGGTTTGGAAAAGAGCGCCCTTTCGCTGGCTATGGCCAGATGCACGGCTTCAGTGATTTCACATCCGCCTCCAAAGGCAATGCCATTGACGGCCGCAATGATTGGTTTTGGAAAGCTCTCCAAGCGTGAGGTCATGGTCTGGCCGCGTTTACAGAAGGCTTTCACGGCTCCGTCTATGTCTGCTTCGATGCTCTGGGAAAACTCATGAATATCACCCCCGGCTGAGAAGGCTCGCTCGCCTGCACCGGTAAGTATTATCGCTCTGATCGAGGGATCATCTTCGATCTTGTCCAACAGTTCGAGCAATCTGTCATTGGTGGCATAATTGAGCGCATTCAGCTTTTCCGGACGGTTCAGGGTCAATAGAGCAATGGGCCCGTGGGTTTCATATTTGATCAAGTCGGTCATGCAAATCTCCTTTGATAAGGAGAGCCTAGCGCGCCAAAAATTTGACGTATACTCACTATGTAGTATACATAGATATGCCGACCACAAAGCCTTCTGCAAAAGACCGTATTCTGGATGCTGCCAATCGCTTGTTTTATGACGAGGGGATTCGGGCTGTAAGTGTGGATGCCATCGCGGCAAAGGCCGGGATTACCAAGAAAACCCTCTATTACCATTTCAAGAGCAAGGACGATCTGATCGAGGCTTATTTGGTGTCGCGCGATCAACCCAATCTAGCCCTATTTAGAAAATGGTTTGAAGAGGCGGAAGGAACGCTTGCCGAAAAGGTTGAGGCGATCTTCGTGAATTTGGCCCGATCAGCCCGCCACCCGAAATGGAAGGGCTGCGGCTTTTTGCGCACCGCCGCCGAGTTGGCCAATATGCCCGGCCATCCGGCCATGAAAGTTGGCTCTGCTCATAAAAAGAAATTCGAAGCCTGGTTGAGCGAAATCTTTCAGGAACGGGGGCTGTCCAGTTCGCAAGAATTGGCGCGCCATATTGTGTTGCTGATGGATGGGGCTTTCTCAACCATCCTGGTGCATCATGATCCAGCCTATATCGAAGCCGCAGGGCGCGCTGCAAATTCGATGGTTTTGAATGCTGAATGAGACGGTAGGTCTGTGTGTTCTTTGATCTTTGATAATTCTCCGCTAGCGCTTTACTTGCTCGCTTCTATCAAATCCTTCAGTTTCATGCGTCTGGGTTTTTATCTGTCTCCTCATAGAAGTTTGGCACCGGTGGCCGGGAGCAAAACGCTATAAAGACTGGTGGAAGTGGTGATGAAGAGGCGGTTTCTCTTTGGTCCGCCAAAGCAGACATTGGAGACTTCTTCCGGCACAAAGATTTTGCCGAGCAAGGTTCCATCCGAATGATAACAATGCACGCCATCTTGTGCGCTGGTCCAGATGCGGCCCTGATTGTCCAGACGGAAACCATCAAAGACACCGGCCTCACATTCGGCAAAGACCTCGCCACCGCTCAAACTGCCATCTGGCTCAACGGCAAAGGCGCGGATGTGATGTTCACCGCTGGCATAGCGGGTTCCGCCACTGTCGGCGATATAGAGGGTCTGTTCATCCAGTGAAAAGGCAAGCCCATTGGGGCAGGCAAAGTCTGTGGTGACCTGGCGGATCTCTCCTGTTTGCGGGTCCAGCCGATAGACATGTTCCCCATCTAGCTCGGGCTCGGCCTGAAAGCCTTCATAGTCGGATTCGATGCCATAAGCGGGGTCGCTGAACCAGATGCTGCCGTCCGAGCGTACCACCACATCATTGGGGCTGTTGAAGCGCTTGCCCTGAAAATGACTGGTGAGCGTGGTGACGGAGCCATCATGCTCAATGCGGGTGACGCTACGGGTGCCATGTTCGCAAGCAATGATCCGACCTTGCCGGTCGAGGGTTGAACCATTGGTATAGCAACCAAGGCCACTGCGGATATCGGCGACAGCGCCGGTCAGTTCGTCCCACTTCAGGCGGCGGTCATTGGGAATGTCACTCCAGATCAGGCAGCGATAGGCTGGGGAATAGACCGGGCCTTCTGTCCATTTGCCTCCGGTCCAGATTTGCTCAATAGGTTCATCCAGTTTCACGCTGCGGCGGAATCTGTCGTCTCGGATTTCATAATTGGCTGTTTTGGTCATTGGCGATCTCTGTGAATATCGCTATAAAATTTATAGCATTCTAATCTGCTATAAAAAATATAGCAAGCCTGATTAATGAGAGAGAAGTCGATGACCAAAATTCCGATGCCGGGCCAGCCGGTGCGTGGGTCCAGGAGCGGGGCTCCCATCATGGCATTGTTCGATCTTCTTGGCCGTCATTGGGCCATGGGGGTGCTTTGGACGCTGTGTGAGATTGGGCCGTCGACCTTTCGCCGTTTGCAGGAAAAGTGCGAAACGATTTCTCCGGCTGCACTCAATACACGCCTGAAAGAGCTGCAAGCGGCGGGCTTTGTCTACAAAAGTGATGAGGGCTATGCGGTAACGGAGCTGGGCTTGCGCCTCTATGATCAGCTTTGCCCCTTGGGAGATTTTGCCAAGGACTGGGCGGTGCATCTAACGGACAACAGGGAGAGTGATCAATCTTCTGAGTGATTACTTTTCATCTCGTGCTCTTGCATTTCAAAAGAGAATCATTAATTCTCTTTTGAGTTACCAGCAAAGAAGGAATTCAGCATGAGCATGGATGCAGCGATAAAAAGCGTGACTTCAAGCGATGACTTTGTGCATTTGGATGGATTGGCGCAGGCTGATCTGATCAAGAGAGGAGAGGTGACATCCAAGGATTTGGTGCAGGCAGCCATCAGACGCATCGAGCGGATCAATCCGGATATCAATGCCATTGCCTCTCACAATTTCCATCTGGCCTTGCAGCAAAGCGAGGCGGTATCAATGGATGGTCCCTTTGCCGGGGTGCCAACCTTGATCAAGGATGTGCTCTCCTATCCCGGCCATGCCAATGGCTTTGGGTCCCGCTTGCTTGATACTATCCCCGGTCTGACCTCATCCCCGTATGTTGAGGCAATAGATGCCGCAGGTTTTATCACTCTGGGTAAAAGCACCACATCGGAATTTGGCTTGCTCGGCACCACGGAGACTTTGGCCAAAGGCGCGACCCGTAATCCCTGGGATTTGTCTCGCTCCACTGGCGGCTCATCAGGTGGGGCGGTTGCTGCAGTAGCTGCTGGTCTTGTGCCTGTCGCCCATGCGTCCGATGGCGGTGGATCGATCCGTGGGCCTGCATCCTTTTGTGGGCTCTTTGGTTTTAAGCCAAGCCGGGGCAGAACCGTTTCCAACGGCATGCCAGCCGAACTGCCAATGACTGCCATTAACAGCGATCATTGTGCCAGCCGATCCGTGCGGGACAGCATCGCCTGGCTGATGGCAACAGAAGAGGAGACTGTCCCTGAGAAGCTGCAATGGGATCAGCTTCAAAAGCGCAAATCCGCACGCCTCCGCATTGGCTATTATGCGATAGATGAGAACGGGCCCAATCCATCCGCATCCGCCCTGGTTGCGCTCTCTTCTACCCTTCGTCTTTGTGAGAAACTGGGACATGAGCTTGTCGAGATTCAGCCTCCACAATTTGAACGGGGTGAGGTGGCGGAGACTTTCTTCTCGCTTATGGGCGTGGTGATGGCACTGACCTTCGAGCAACTGAAAGCTGGTTTTGGTGAGCATTATAATGAAGATGGGTTCGAACCCTATACCCGGGCTTTGGTCGCCAAAGGGCGGGAACTGGGGCCTGATTATCTGGCGCAAGCAGGGCTGTCTTTGCAAGAAGCTTCCAAATCCATTGAAGCCTCACGAGCGGCGTGTGATGTCATCCTCACGCCCACCACGCCTTATGCGGCATTTCCCTTGGGACAATATCGCCCCGATGGCCCGGTCGATGCGCTAAAAGCTTTCGTGGAAGAGGTTGCCTGCTATACGGTCATTCCATCCATTGCTGGCTGGCCTGCCATGTCTGTTCCGCTTTATTGGAATGAAGGCGGTCTGCCGCTGGGCAGCCATTTCTCGGCCCGGCAAGGGCAGGATGATGTGCTCTTCTCTCTTGCTCTGCAATTGGAAGAGGCGCAGCCATGGCAGGGCAAGATATTTGAGATGTGGGAGCGAAACGCTTGGTACAAAGACTGAAGCCAGAAGTCCGGCAGCGCATTCTGGATGCTGCCGCCCTTGTGTTCGCCGAAGATGGGTTTGAGAAAGCCCGACTCGCTGACATTGCCAAGCGTGCCGGGACGGTGACCAGCAATCTCTATAAATATTTCAAGAACAAGGAAGAGGTCTTCTATGCCGTCGTGCCGCCGTCTCATGCGGCGCAGCTGCTGCGATTGTTGCGGGCAAGATTGCGAGAGCTGGAGGCAAGGGGCGATTGGCTGGAAAGCGATCAAAAGGACTGGCCAGCTGCGCAAGCTCAGCTCGATTTCTGGGTGAGCGAGCGGCTTTCCGTCCTCATTTTGCTGCGCGGAGCAAACGGTACGCGCTATGATCACATCCGCGATCTGTTCATCAAGGAGATGGAACGTCAAACCCTCAATTACTTACGTAAGAATAGCGGGCTTGCTGACCCCGACGAGCATCTGAATTTTATTCTGCGTCGCCAATTCACCCGCACTGCCGAAATGATTGTCGATATCCTTGAGTGCTATTGCGAGCGTTCAGATATCGAAGCCACGCTGACTCATTTCTGGCGATTTCAACTGGCGGGGTTGAGCCATTTGCTCAAGGGGTAAGCTCTTTATACAGCCCGATTGGGCGGTCCTGATTTACGTCGATAGCAACTTGTTTTTCCCTTTGCTATGGTGACCAAAAGAGCTCCACCGAACCAAGGGTTTCATGATGACGAACTGGATCACGCAAGCCATCAAGAAGATTGAGGCTGACAGTCAGCGTTCTGCTGATACGCATTTGTTCAAACTGACGGTGCCGGGTTTGAATGGCGTTGATCTGTATCTGAAAGATGAAAGCACCCATCCGACGGGAAGCTTGAAGCATCGTCTGGCGAGATCCCTTTTTCTCTATGCTTTGTGTAATGGCAAGCTGGATGAAACAACCACCATCGTTGAGGCGTCCTCTGGCAGTACAGCGGTATCGGAAGCCTATTTTGCGCGGATGATTGGCCTACCCTTTGTTGCGGTCATGCCGCGCAGCACGGCGCAGCGCAAGATCGATGAGATCACGCTTTATGGTGGCCAATGCCATTTCGTCGACAAGGCGACCGAGATGCATTGTGCTGCGGTGAAACTGGCCGAAGAGACCGGCGGCTATTTCATGAACCAGTTCAAATATGCCGAACGGGCTACAGATTGGCGCGGCAACAACAACATTGCCGAAAGCATCTTCGAACAGATGTCCAAGGAAGATCATCCAATCCCGCATACCATCGTCATGAGTGCTGGCACAGGCGGAACATCAGCCACTTTGGGACGCTTCATTCGCTATAAAGGGCATGAGACCCAGTTGATGGTGGTCGATCCGGAAAATTCGGTTTTCTATGACGCCTATATCCAGAAAAACCGGGATCTGACCATTCAGGCCTCCAGCCGGATCGAGGGCATTGGTCGCCCTCAGGTCGAGCAGTCCTTTCAGCCAGATGTGATCGATCACATGATGCAGGTGCCTGACCGTGCCAGCGTCGCCACCATACTCTGGCTGGAAAAGCTGATCGGCAGAAAGGCAGGGGCCTCCACCGGGGCCAATCTCTGGGGTGCATTGAAGATCGCACAGGAGCTGAAAACACAAAACAAAAGTGCCTCAATCGTCACCCTGCTTTGTGACAGCGGAACCCGTTATCTGGACACCTATTACAATTCGCAATGGGTGGCAGAAAAGCTCGGTGATATCAGCGACTATAGCGATGAGTTGAACAGACTGAGCTGATCTAAGGGGCCGTCGATCATGTCCTTTTGTGCCGTTCAATCCTGTGGCTTTCTATAGTCCATGGGCGTGATTGTGTTGTCTCTGACCACATTGGTTTCCATGCCGGGAACGATATCGGTATTTTGTGCAGTTATGACTTGCCAGCCAGTGTCAAAGCGTTGAGCTACAAAGACCAGGATTGCGAAACGAGGCTCGAGTGTCTGGCCATCTGGGTCCAATTGGTCCGATAGTTTGAAGCGAGCGTGAACGATTGCAACATCGTCATTCACCTGACGCAGTTTGGTTCGTCTGACTACTAGAGTTGAAGCGCGAAAGAAGGTGGTGAGGCCGTAATGATGTGCTTTTTCTATGTCCTGACGATTGTGCCACCACAGACCGACCACATTTACGAAATCTGCGTCTTCGACAAAAAGGGATGCCAAGGCATGGGCATCCTTTTCATTCCAGAATTTCGCAAACAGGTGAGGGATGTCTTCAGGTTGCTCTGCGAAATTCATGGTCTGCTCCTGATAGTCTGATTTAAAAATCCCGAGCCGAGCCCTCTCCCCCTCCCAAACCGCCCACGAGGGTACCATGACGGGTGGCTTGGGAGGGGGAGAGGGCTGGACATGCAGCCGAAAAATCTCAGGCGGAGATTTTTCAATCGGACACTGCTGGTTCAAGTGCAAAGTCTGCCCTGCGGACTTCAGGACGTAAACTCACAAATCTTCGGATGCATGGTTTTTGTGTGTCTGGATCCTTGGTGTACGGCTGATCGTTACGCAAAAGGATTTGTGCGAGTTTTTTGTAAAATTTGCATATTTATCGCAATTTATATCATATATGCGCGTTTGAATTTAATATTTTGACAATCATTGCACACTGTTTGCATCTGTTTTTCGCTATTTCTAAAGGTAGGAGATAGGGGAGAATACTGATGAGCCGCAAACTGAATGTCCATCAAGCCATTGCTCAGGCCGTGCGTGACCATAAGGTCGATGTCGTGTTCGGTCTGATGGGGGATGCCAATCTGTTCATGGTTGATAGTTATGTGCGCGATTGCGATGGCAAATTCGTGCCGGCTGCCCATGAAGGAAGTTCGGTTCTCATGGCTTTGGCCTATGCTCATGTCACGGGCAAGGTTGGCGTGGCGACCGTTACCCATGGTCCGGCCCTGACCAATTGTATGACGGCCCTGACCGAAGGGGTGCGCGGACATGCTCCCATTGTATTGTTGGCTGGGGATACACCAGTGGCCAACCCCCGGCATCTGCAAGGCATTGATCAGCGCGAAGTGGTGAAAGCAACGGGAGCGGGATTTGTGCAAGTGCGTACGCCAGAGCTGGCCAGTCGCGATGTGGCGCGTGCCTTCTATCGGGCGCAGGTTGAACGCCGCCCGATCGTGTTGAACATGCCTGCAGATTTCATGTGGGAAGAGGTGGAGTATGAAAGCCATGTGCTGGATGTCTTCACCAAGCCTGGTGGCGTTGCAGAAGGCGATATTCTGGATGAAGCCATCGGCATGATCGCCTCGGCGCGTCGCCCACTCATTTTGGCTGGTGGCGGTGCGGTTGATGCAAAAGAGCAATTGATAAAGTTGGCCGAGCGTCTGGAATGCCCCTTGGCAACAACCCTGAAAGCCAAGGGCTTATTCTCTGACTATGCCTATAATATCGATATTTTCGGCACGCTTTCCACACCTGCTGCCTATGATCTGATTGCCCAGTCCGATTGCATCATCTGTTTTGGTACCAGTTTGCATGATTTTACCACAGATCGCGGCAAGCTGATGAAGAGCAAGCGGATTGTGCAAGTGGATGTGGAGCCGACGGCGATCGGTGGCGGGCTTCATCCCGATGCGGCGCTGATTGCCGATTGTGGTCTGACGGCTGAGACCATTTTATGGTGGTTGAATGAGGCCGAGATTCCGGCCAGTGGCTTCACCCGAGAGCTGGATATCGATATTCTGACTGCTCATCCGGTTGGGTCGGACAAGACAAGCGAAGGTTATGTCAATTATGTCCATGCTCTGGAGCGGCTGGAAGAAACCCTGCCAAAAGATCGGGTTCTGGTCACGGATGGCGGGCGTTTCATGACCGAAGTCTGGTGTCGGATTTCGGTCTCTCATCCGCGGAACAGCATTGTGACCGCCAATTTCGGTGCGATTGGCCAGGGTCTGCAAGAAGCGATTGGTGCAGGTGTTGCCGCACCTGATCGTCCTGTCGTGCTGTTCAGTGGGGATGGCGGTTTCATGATGGGCGGCATCAATGAGTTCAGCACCGCCGTGCAGCAAGGACTGGATCTGATTGTTATCATTGCCAACGATTCCGCTTATGGCGCCGAGCATATCCAGTTCCTGGATCGTAAGATGGACCCAAGCCTCACCGAATTCCATTGGCCATCCTTTGGTGAAGTAGCCACTTCTCTTGGTGGGCAGGGGATTGATGTGAGATCCAGTGATGAATTGGAAACAGCCATCAAGGCATTGGAAACACGTAAAGGGCCAATGCTGATCAATCTCATGCTTGATCCGCATGATGTTCCGCGTATGCGGATCTGAACGAATTGCGTGAAAATTCAAAATGACGCATCGCGGCCTTTCTACTGTCATGAAGGGTCGCGTTTTTTGTTGTTTGATCCGACCTTCTTTTTATCTCTTTCCAGCTGAAAATTCTCGGAAATCTGCCAGTTTTCGTTGGTCGTAAAATGCTGAATTTGCACGCCTGATTCTCAAAAAATCAAATTGTAATACCATGCTGACATCCACAGAGTTTACGGAAATTCAAGAAAATAGTTGAAAGGATATTGTATCCAATCTACTCTATCCAAAATACAAAATCTGCCATAGTCCTTACAAGAGCAGATCATTGCCGCCGCTGATAACAAAAAAATCCAATCCAAAATCATAGTGGAAATGGCCAATGAAAATCACAATCCAGAGCCAAGGAAGCTCTTTTCGGAGGAGAAGATAATGATTGAATTCAGTAGTTTACCTAAGGTTGGCGCTGCTGCGCTTGCGGCATTTCTGGTCGTTGGCAGCACGTCTGTTCAAGCTGCGGACGTGACATGGAAAATGACCGCTGCCATTGGCGAAGGGTCGTTCTTCTACCAGAATTTCATGGAGCGTTTTGCCAAGAACGTTGATGTCGTCACCAATGGCCGGGTTGAGATCAAGCCGTTTGGTGCGGGTGTGTTGGCCCCTGCCTTCAAGGCTTATGAAGCTGTTCAGGATGGCATCGTGGAAGCAGGTCACTCCACCCCGTCCTATCTGGTCAATCAGGACCCGACCAATGCCATCTTCGCCAGCTTCCCGGGTGGTATGTCTGGTGAGGCGACCTTGCATTGGCTCTATGAGGGCGGTGGCGAAAAAATGCTGCAGGAATTCCGGGCCAAGGAAATGGGTCTGCACACCATGGTTGTGGGTGTCGGTACGTCCGAGATCATGGCTCATTCCAATGTGAAGATTGAAACAGTCGATGATCTGAAAGGCGTGAAATATCGCACTTCCGGTGCCTTTGCAGCAGTTTTGAAAGAAAAGTTCGGTGGCGTGCCGACCGTTGTTCCGGGCAACGAGATCTATACCCTGTTGCAGCGTAAAGGCGTGGATGCCATCGAATGGTCCACTCCGGGTGCCAACATTTCCGAAGGTTTCCATGAGGTTGCCCCTTACATCATCATGCCAGGTGTTCATCAGCCTTCCTTCGTTTGGGAAGTATTCGTGAAACAGGATACCTGGAAAGAGATGCCGGATGATTTGAAGGCATTGGTGAGCGCCGCTGCCAAGCTGACCACCTATGAAAGCTTCACTTACTTTGGTGACAAGGACATCAAGGCGATGCAGGATCTGCGCAAAACCAAGGTGCAGTTCGTCAATATGAAACCAAAGGATTCGGAAGCCATCCGTGCCGCTGGGCGCAACTGGGCGCAAGAGCAGGCAGACAAGATGGCCAAGGATGGCAAGGACCGCATGCAGAAAGTCCTGTCTGATTATCTTGCCTATCAAGCAGCCTGGTCGGAAAATTCCGGCTATCTGGTAAGAGATTCCAAAGACTAGGACCTGAAGGCGGCACCGGAAATTCTGGTGCCGCCTTTCTTTATTCATCTGATTGATGAGTTTGTGTCCTAGCCAGTTTCAGTTTGGGAATCTCTTATGCGTCCTGTCATATCCATGATTGATCGGATGGCCGATTTCTTTGCCTTTCTGGGCAAGGTGGCCATTCTGTTGCTTATCGCATCCATGCTCTATGAAGTCCTTGCGCGCTATCTGCTCAACGCGCCGACCTTATGGGCTTTTGATATCTCCTATATGCTCAATGGCTCCATCTTCCTGTTAGGCGCAGCCTTTGCCCTGAAAGAAGATGCCCATGTTCGTATCGACTTTCTCTCCCAGCTTTTCCCACGCCGCACACAGCAATGGATCAATGGATTGCTCTATCTGCTGGTTCTGCTGCCCATCTTTGTGGCCTTTTCCTGGGTCTCGAGTTCCAAGGCTTACAAGGCATTCCTGACACAGGAAGTGGAAAGCGTCAGCCCCTGGGCGCCGTTGGTTTGGCCTTTCTATGGCTTGATTGCGCTTGGTCTGATTGCTTTTGCGTTTCAGTTCCTAAGCGAAGGCTTGAAGTTCGTGCTTGGCCTGTCGCATCCGGGTGAGGGGGCACAGAAGGAGCTGGATGAAGAAACCAGCATGGCCAATACAGTCATGGGAGACAGTGACAAATGAGCCTCATGCCTCTTTATATGTTTGGCCTGCTCTTCGTTCTGGTCTTTGCAGGCCTGCCGGTTTCCTTTGCCCTGATCACCACTGCCGTTGGTTTTGGCTGGCTGATGTTCGGCGATGTGGTCTTCCTGCAGCTTTATGGTGCTTTGCTTCATACCGCTTCCAATTATCTGCTGGCTGCCATTCCGCTTTTCATTTTCATGGGAGCTGTACTGGAGCGTTCGGGCATCGCCAAACGTCTCTTCTGGGCTTTGCAGCTTTGGATGGGGCGGATGCCGGGCGGTCTGGCTCTTTCCACCATTGCCATGTGTGCGATTTTTGCAGCAGCCTCCGGCGTTGTCGGTGCGGTCGAAATCGTGGTTGGTTTGATGGCCATTCCGGCCATGACCAAGGCTGGCTACAAGAATGATCTGATTGCAGGCACCATTTGTGCGGGTGGCTCTTTAGGAACAATCATTCCGCCATCGGTTATCGTTGTGGTCTATGCCTCCATCGCGCAGCTATCGATCGGAACCTTGTTTGCTGCATCGATCATTCCCGGCCTTTTGATGGTGGCTTTCTTTGTTCTCTATATTCTGGTGCGCTCAATGCTGAAACCAGAAGACGCTCCGGTGATCAAGATCGAAGACAATGACATGCCAATTGGTGAGAAGCTGAAAACCACCGCGTTGGCGCTTTTCCCTCCCTTGATCCTGATCGTTCTGGTGCTTGGCTCGCTATTGGCGGGTGCTGCATCTGCAACCGAGGCTGCGGCCGTTGGGGCGGCGGGTACTCTGGTGCTGGCTGCCAGCTTCAAGGAATTGAACCTTGAAATGCTCAAAGGCACCTTGATCGTAACCTTGAAGATCACCGCCATGATCATGCTGATCGTGACGGGCGGCACCATGTTTACCAGCATCTTTGCGGTTCATGGGGGCGGCAGCATGGTGCGCGATATGGTGGGTGTCATCGGCTTTGGCGATGCAGGCGTGATCATCTTCTTCCTGCTGGTGGTCTTTGTGGCCGGGTTTATTCTCGATTGGGTGTCGATCGTACTGATCTTCATTCCAATCTTCACCCCGGTGATCAATGCAACAAGTATTGATCCGGTCTGGTTTGCCATGATGGTTCTGGTCGTGATCCAGACATCCTATCTGACCCCGCCAATGGCGCCGTCCATCTTCTATTTGCGGGCCATTGCTCCCAAATCGATGACCTATGGCCATATGTACAAGGGTGTTCTGCCCTTTGTGGTGGCGCAGGGCCTTGTTCTGCTGGTCATTATCCTCTTCCCCGAAACCACTACCTGGTTGCCAAGTCTTCTTGTCGGGCTTTGATTGGGAATATTCGGCTCTGCATGCTTTTGACCCTCTGGGTGAGCGTGCAGAGCTGATATCTTCCACCATATTTGCATTGTGGACTTTGGGTCTCTGTGCTGGTTTCCATGGGTGCTGTCTGTTTATGTTTGCCGCAACAGCTGAACAGGACAGGAAGACCCATCTATGTCGAAGCCGATCTGGCAATGGAGTGCATTGGAAACCCGTGATGCGGTTCGTGAGCATCGTGTTTCTGTGCTGGAGGTTGTTCAGGCTCAGCTTGACCATATGCGGCGAACCAATCCTTCTATCAATGCCATCACGATTGATCTGGGTGATCATGCCATCAAGCAGGCCAAGGCATCGGACGAGGCGCTTGCTTGTGGTGTCGAGCCGGGCCCCTTGCATGGGGTGCCTGTTACTCTCAAACATAATATTGATATTGCGGGTTTGCCAAACTCATCGGGTGTCGCAGCGCTCGCCGATAATAGCGCTCGCCGATAATATTGCGTGGCTTGATGCTCCCGTTGTCAAAAGGCTGTATGATGCAGGTGCAGTTTGTATTGGCCTGACAAATACGCCCGAATTTTCGATGCGGGCTTTTACTGACAATCCCCTTTATGGCCTGACTCTCAATCCATGGGATGAGGCAATCACCTGTGGAGGATCGTCCGGTGGTGCCGGGGCGGCTCTCGCTTCAGGTATTGGGACATTGGCCCATGGTAATGATATAGGCGGCTCCTTGCGCTATCCGGCGCATTTCAATGGCGTGGTTGCGATCAAACCAGGTCTGGGGCGTGTGGCTCATCATAATGCCAGCGCTCCGGATAATCGGCCCATTGGCATGCAGCTCTTCTCGTCACAAGGGCCAATGGCACGCAATGTCGCAGATGCCAGATTGTTTCTGGATGTGATTAGTGGCTTCGATATCCGTGATCCCTGGTCTGTTGCATCGGCTTCAGATTTGGATGTCAAAAATATTGGTGCAAATCCTGTCAGAGTTGCTGTTGCCAAGGTTCCAGGCAGTGTGATGGCCTCTACAGCTGTCATGGGCATCATCCGGCAAGCTGCTGACTGGCTGGACAATGCAGGCTATGAGGTGGAAGAGGTGACGTTGCCCGACCTTGATCCATGCTGGCAAAACTGGTGGGATATTCTCTATACCGAGCTATGTGTTGCCATGCGCGATGATATGCTGTCCATGGGGGGGAAGGATTTCAAGACATCGCTGTCTTTCTGCGACACTTATGGTCGGATGCTTGACCTTCCTGACTATATGGCTGCCTTTGGAAAGCGTCTCCACCATCTTCGTGTCTGGTGCACTTTCATGGAAGATTATCCGCTCGTTCTCACGCCTCTTGTTGCGCAGGATGCGCCCTCACCACGAGGCGATATAGAAAGTGAGGAGCAAAGTCGGGCATTCTATCAGGATAGTGCACGCTTCATCGGTATCGTCAATTATCTGGGGCTGCCGGCTGCCGGCTGCCGCTGTTCCGGCAGGCCTGTCAAATGGTCATCCGGTTGGGGTGCAATTGATTGGCAGGGCTTTGTACGAATCTCAGGTTCTTGATGCGGCGGCAATAATCGAAAATCAGGCAGGAATTCTTGTCGAGACGTTATGGGAGCGGTCCAATAGTGGCGTATAGCAGATTTATCAGACCCGAGCCTTCTTGTGGTTGGTCGTAAATCGCTTGTCGACATCAGTCAGAATCCATATTATCTATAAAATATCATGACCACCAAATCAGAACCCCTCGCCGACAAAATTTGCCGTGAACTGGCCAGCCGGATCATATCAGGCAAAATTGAACCTGGTACCAAACTCCTGCAAGATCACATTGCTGAAGAATTTGGTGCAAGCCATGTGCCTGTGCGAGAGGCCTTCAGACGGCTCGAGCAACGGGGTTTGGCAAAAAGTGAGCCCCGTCGTGGGGTTAGGGTTTCGGGTTTTACCGCTGACGATGTGCGTGAGGTGGCCGAGATGCGGGCATCGCTTGAAGCTCTGGCCTTGCGTCATGCTGCTCCTCACTTCACTCAAGCCATTATAGATGCTGCGGAAAAAGCCATATTGGACGGGGACAATGCCAGAGATGTCCAGAGTTGGGAAGAAGCAAACCGGCGGTTTCATCGTGTCCTTCTGAAGCCATGTGGCATGCCGAGGCTATTACAGACTATCGATGATCTGTATTTGACGAGTGCCCGGTTTTTGTTTGCAGGCTGGCGCACGGAATGGGGCATGCCAACCAATAGGGAACATCATGCCATCCTGAATGCCCTGCGCAATCGCGATATTGATCATGCAGTACAATTGTTGGCCAGACATGTGCGATATCCAGGGCATAGAATAAAGATCTGAAGGTCAAAATTATAGATAAAATTAAACTGAATTTATAGATATATAGATAATTTGCGCAATAAATTTGAATAATTAGAGATAATTTTGAAAATTGGCTCATAATCCCTTGCAATATGGCCGAATTTGTAGAGGATAATTATCGATAGAGGTAAATTTTATCTATAATTTAAGGAAAAGCCAATGATTGACGCAAATCTCAGCGCGGCTGGATCTGTCCTCAGCCCTCTTAATCTCGAAAATCGTTCTCTTCTTTGGAAGATAGCAGCAGTTGTCTTTGGAACCATGTTTTTGGCACTGATGTCCCGGATCGAAGTTCCCATGTATCCTGTCCCAATGACCATGCAAACCTATGGGGTGATGCTTGTCGGTGCACTCTATGGTTGGCGTATGGGAGGCATTACCATTATTGCCTGGCTCATGGAAGGCGCAGCCGGGTTGCCTGTCTTGGCTGGAGGTGCGGGGAGTCTTGCCCATTTCGCCGGACCAACTGCAGGATATCTTTTTGCATTTCCTATCTGCGGAATGCTTGTTGGCTGGCTTGTTCAGCGTGGCTGGAATGGTCGGAATGTGATTTTGGCCCTCATTGCCATGCTTATCGGTACGGTGCTGTGTCTGACTTTGGGTGCGTTTTGGCTTTCGCTTTCCATTGGTGTTGAAAAGGCCATGGCTGTTGGTGTCACACCTTTCCTTGTGGGTGGTGTGCTGAAGTCTGCGCTGGGCGCAGCAACTTTGCGTGCGATACCCCATAAGTCAGAGAGAAAATCTGACTGATTGCAAATATCCAAATCTAGATCTGAAATGAACAAGCTCTGCATGCTTGCGGTGGAACAAGCGGGCGTGCGGAGCCTTCGGTTTTGTGGCAATCTGACCATAAGCGAAAATGACCATTGATTTCCCGTGATGATGGAGCCATCATCGCCTTGATGGTTGCTGAACGTCTATCGGACAATCAGCATAGGACGTAAATTCATAGATCTGGTGAATTTGGCGTCAAAATGGTTTGAGATGACTAGAAAAAGAATGCCGGATGGGCTGGTTGCCCATTCAAGTTCTTTGCCGACGCCAGATCTTGTCCATTTTGTCGTCCAAAGGATAGGGCGAATTTTACCACTCATTGCGAAGATAAGGATTTGGAAATGCACCATATTGCCTACATCCTTCCGTCTTGTGAGAAGTAAATTTCACCTCTACCAAATCCTTCAGATTTGTGAATTACGTCCAAAAAGGGAACACGGTGCGGTGTAGCCATTAGGCTCCAATTCCGTGACTGCCCCCGCAACTGTAAGCGGCAAGAACGCGACTTTTTCGAAATGTGTAGACCAAACACATTTTGAGTGTGCGTTCAGGTATCCTCCAAGGACCACTGAGCTTCTAGCTTGGGAAGGTGAGGATGCATTAATCCGCAAGTCAGGAGACCTGCCATCGAGGGCCCAGATACTATCGGACGGGGTTGTCCGTAGAAGGAGCAATTTGATGGTTTATCCCCTTTTGCAAACAAAGGGATGCGAGCGTGTCGCTTGTGGTTTTGTTTGCCTTCTCAAAAGATCTTTTCCCGGCTTCATGGCTGTCGATCTGAGGTTTAAATCTCTGATTTAACAGAGGTTGTTCTTCCGTCATGTCTTGCCTTTGGCTGTGCGTGGCTGCATCAGATCCTGTATGCCTTTCCTTGTTTGCTGGCATTGAACCGGGAAAAGGAAAAGAAGTACTGGCTCCTCATATTTGTTATGTTATAACGTAACGTTTCTAATTTTCGTCTTCTTCCAACCAATTTACGGAGTAATGCGTTGAAACACATCGTTTCCGGCCGCTCGCTTCTTGCGCTTGCCACTTGTGGTTTCCTCTCACTCACTGCCTCTTCCACTTTGCTGACGGATGCTGCCCAAGCGGGCGACAAAATCCTGCGCATTGGCTACCCCTTTGGCCCTACCAGTTCGGTTCCAGATCCACGTGCGCGCCAGAACGGTTGGCTGAGCAACCGGGCTGGTGTGTCTGAAACCCTGATTGGCCTGTCTTATGACATGCAGCAATATCCACGTCTGGCGCAGTCTTATGAAAATGTTTCGCCTACCGAATGGAAAGTGGTGCTGCGTGACAATGTGAAATTCCACGACGGTAGCGTCATGACTGCCAAGGATGTGAAGGCATCCTTCGACAAGCTCAATGAAAAGGATCATTCCGCTCATAACGCGCGTCTTTGGAAGTTGCTTGGCATCAAGGAAATCAAGGTTATCGATGACAAGACCGTGCATTTCGTGACCGAGAAGCCAAATGCTGCTTTCCTTTGGTCCCTGACAGAGCCATCTGCGGCGGTTTTGAAAGAAGGCACCAAGGACATGCCAATCATTGGTACGGGTCCTTTTGTCTTTGTCTCAGCCGAGGCCAACAAGCAATATGTGACCCGTGCCTTTGCTGACTATTGGGGTGGCAAGCCGAAGCTGGATGGCATCAAGCTGGACAAGATCAGCGACGCTTCCGTCGCTGCGCTTGCCTTGAAGGCCGGCGATATCGATCTGGTGACCAACTATTCCGAGCCGGAATTTGCCGAGCTGACGAAAAAGGATGAGGGTCAGAGATTCTCCGGCGAGACCCTGCGCCTCTTCTTCTTCATGCCACGGGTTGCCGACGGTGTGTTATCAAACAAGGCTCTACGTCAGGCTATTTCTCTTGGTTTGGATCGTAACGTGATTGCCGAAGCTGCTCTTGCTGGCGTCGGTGGCAGTGCTTCCAATTCCATTTTCCCGGCCAATATGAAGTCTTGGGTCAATGGCGATGTCAAACTGCCTTATGATGTTGCGAAAGCGAAAAAGCTTCTGGATGACGCTGGCATCAAGGACAGTGATGGTAATGGCATTCGTGAGCTGGATGGCAAGGATATCACCATCAAGATGCGCACCTACGAAGGCCGCGCAGCTCTACGTCCAACCTTGGAAATCAGCCAGCATATGCTGTCACAGTTGGGCCTCAACGTTGAAATCGCCATCGGCGAATTCGGTGCCAATAATGATGCACTTAAAGCTGGTGAGATCCAGATGAACCTTCAGGCTTGGGGTACCGCGCCTCAGGGCCATCCGGATTATTTCCCAAGCACTCTGGTTCAGACCGGTGCTGGCTATAACTATTCCGGCTATTCCAACGCCAAGATGGATGAATTGTTGGCAAAGGCTCGGGCCGAGTTCGATCCGGTGAAAGCCAAGCCTTACTATGATGAGGCCCAGGCCATCATCAATGACGATCTGCCAATCATTCCACTGTTCCACAAAACCCAGGTTTCTGTCGGCAATGGCAAGGTGAAGGGCTATCACATTCATCCAGCCGAGACTTATCTCGCATCTCCGGAGCTGGATCTTGTCAAAGACTAATAGCAGTCTTCTGAGTGTAAGGGATCTGTCTGCCAATATTGGCAGGCAGATCGTCCTCTCAGATATCTCTCTGGATGCGCAACATGGCGAATGTGTCGCCATTGTCGGCGGGTCCGGGGCAGGGAAGTCATGCCTTCTTCGTTGCATCATGGGGCTTTATAGGCCTGCCAAACCAACGAGCGGGCAGATGATCTTTGCCGATCAGATGATCGAGCTTGTCAAGGATCGCTCTGTTCGTTCGGCCGATCTGGGCTTTGCCTTTGTGCCGCAAAATCCGCAAGCGGGTCTTGATCCGCTCAAGCGTCTGGCCGTGCAATGGAAGCAGGCGGTGCGTTGTGCCAATCGTGGCGAGATGAGTAAGGAAGAACAGTCTGAACTTCTTGGCTCACTTGGTCTTCCTGACTTTGGCTCATGCTATCCCCATGAATGGAGTCAGGGCATGCAGCAGCGTTTGCTGATTGCCTTTGCCTTGCTGGCCCGACCCAAATTGCTGATCCTGGATGAGCCGACTTCGGCACTGGATCCGTTGATTGCAGCCCAGACCATCACCCGTGTCATGGCTCATGCCAAAGAGCATGACATTGCCACGCTGATCGTGACCCATGATCTGGCCCTGGCAGCTCGTTTTGCCAATCGTCTGGCAATTCTGAGCGCTGGCAAGATCGAAGAGTTCGGCTCCACCGCAAAGCTGATGGAGGCCCCCGGCTCGGATTATGGCAAGCTGCTGGTTTCCAATCGCTATTGGGCTCATCAAAGCCAATCTCCTGAGAGGGTATGAGCATGCTGACGGTCAAATCTCTCTGTGTTGATGCCCAAGACACGCGACTGCTGGATGATATCAATTTCAGCCTTGGTGCGGGCGAATGTCTTTGCATCATCGGTGAAAGTGGTTCTGGTAAAACCACCTTGCTGAAAAGCCTGCAAGGCATGATGCCGATGGCTGAGGGCAGCATTCATCATGGTCTGTCTGATGATGGCGTGGAGCATATCTATCAGCCGGGGCAGCACTATCTTGGTTTGCCTGGGGTGAGCTGGGTGATGCAAAACCCGACTGCAGCACTGAACCCGCATCAAAGGGTGGGCGATGCCATTCTGGAAGGGCTTTATAGCGCCAGATTGAGTAAGTCCGAGCAGCAGACAAGATTGCGCTCTGCCTTGCAGGAGGTGGAATTATCGGAAGAGCTGATCATGCGCAAGCCACCGCAATTATCGTTAGGGCAGGCGCAGCGTGTTTGTCTTGCGCGTGCGCTGATTTCCCGTCCCAAAATGATTATTTTCGATGAGCCATTGAGCGCCCTTGATGCGGTGGTGCAAAAACAGATCGCTCGGGTGATTGATGAAATCCGAAAGGCTCACGGCCTCAGCTATTTGTTCGTGACCCATGATCTGGGTTTTGCCCGTGCCTATGCCGATCAGATTCTTCTCTTGCGCAATGGCAAGATGGAAACCTGCCAAAGAACAGATGACTTCTTTGGCAATCCCGCCTCGATTTATGGGGCAGAGCTGATCGATGCAGCGACCATCCTTGGTGCGCTTGAACAGCCTGCTGAGTTGTCCGAAGAAATACCAAGATTAGAGGCAGGCCAATGACACAGAGTTTCAGACGTATTTCGCTGATCCTGCTCAACCGTTTGGCGAGCTTGCTGGCGGTGATGTTTGGTGTCAGTTTCCTGACCTTTCTGCTCTATTATTTCTCACCGGGCGACAAGGCTCTGGCCATCGGACAGGCTCGCTATGGCGGGGAGGGCGATATTCAGCCAGAGATTGCAGCTATGATCCGCGAGGAATTTGGTCTGGATAAACCTTTGTTCAGCCAGTTTCTGCATTGGCTGGGACCTTTCCTGCAAGGGGATTTTGGCAAATCCTTTGTCTCGCAAGAAGAGGTTTGGGTGATCTTCGTTCCCAATGTTCTCGAGACTTTGTCATTGGCGTTGACGGCCCTGATCATCGGGCTTTGCCTTGCCTTCGTTCTCGCCACGCTCAGTGTCTGGAAGCCGGGTAGCCTGATTGATCGCTTTGCCGTTGCCTTTGCTTCCATTGGCGCCGCCATGCCGTCTTTCTGGCTTGGGCTTTTGCTCATTCTCTTCTTCTCCGCCACACTGAAATGGCTGCCCGCTTATGGCAGTGAAGGGCTTGAGCATCTGATCCTGCCTGCAACAACGCTTGGGCTTTGGGTGACAACTTCTCAGACCCGGTTGTTTCGCTCTTTCCTTTTGGAGGCTAAAGCTGCGCCGCATTTGGAAGCCTTGCGCCTACGGGGCGTGTCCGAGTCCGAGTTATTTTGGAAGCATATCTTGCGCCATGCCATGATCCCGGCTGTCACAATGATTGGGGTGGATCTGGCGGGTCTTTTGGAAGGGGCTGTCATTGTCGAAGTGATCTTCTCGCGCAATGGCATCGGTGCGCTCTTCGTGCATTCTGTGCTGAGCCGTGATTATCCGTTGATCATGTTTCTCGTTCTGTTTTCTGCCTTCAGCTATGTCCTCATCAACACTCTGGTTGAAATTGTTCAGGACTGGCTCGTGCCCATCAAACGCGTGAATAGGGGAGCTGTGTCATGATATCCAGTAATTCTGATGCTCTGACCACTGGTGCTGATGTCTCTGTTCCGCAGAGTGATCTGTCTCGTTTCTTGAAGCGTCTTGGTATTGCGATTGTTGTCGTGGGGCTGGCTTTTGCTGCAGCCTTCATGCTCACGCCTTATCAGCCGAATGAAGCCAACTTTCTGATGCGTTTGAAGCCACCTTCCGCAACGCATTGGTTTGGCACGGATAATCTCGGGCGGGATGTTGTGACGCGTATTCTTTATGGGGCCGGTTGGTCACTTGGCCTTGCTTTTCTCATTTCCGGCCTTGGCGCCGTGGTGGGGGTGCTGGTTGGACTATCTGCGGGGTCTGCGCCGCGATGGTTCGACCAGTTCCTGATGCGGGTCACCGATTCCTTCTTTGCCTTTCCAGAGCTGATTGCTGCCATTGCGATTGCAGGGATCCTTGGCCCAAGCACCAGCAATATGGTGATCGCTTTGGTCATGGTCAGTTGGATGCGGTATGCGCGTTTGACCCGCTCTCTGACTTTGGAGCTCAGCAAGAAGGATTTCATCACCCAGGCGTATCTCAATCATCTGCCATTCCGTCTGATCTTGTGGCGGCATTATCTGCCCAATCTCAAGCTTGGGCTTTTGGTTCTCTGGACGAACATGTGGGCACGCACCATCCTGTCCATTTCCGGCCTGAGTTTCCTTGGTTTTGGTGTACAGCCGCCAGAAGCCGAGTGGGGTGCGATGCTGCTGGATGGCAAATCCTATATGCAAACCGCTCCACATTTGATGATCTTTCCGGGGCTTGCCGTGCTCATTGCCGTTCTGTCTCTTAATCTCATTGGTGATCAGTTGCGTGATCACATCGAAAAGAATTTATAGCTGTCTTCGTGCCCGATTTAAAAGGTTCTGGACTTCTAATCAGGCGATAATCCTTCTCAAATAGAAATCTGGTCTCATGTCTTCTGATTTTACCGGCATTGCTCTTCGAATTGGTGCCACGCTTTTCTTCACCATCATGGTGTTGTTTATCAAATTTGTTACCGATGATATTCCCACCGGCCAGATCGTTTTCTATCGCAGTGCCTTTGCGTTGATCCCGTTGGTTTTGTTTCTCTATTGGACCAAGGATTTCCCGTCGGGGCTGAAAACCAAACGGCCTTTGGGTCATGTTGCGCGCTGTCTGATGGGTTGCATGGCGATGTTTGCCTCTTTTGCTTCGCTTAAATATCTGCCCATCGCTCATGCCACGGTAATCGGTTATATTGCGCCCATTCTGGCGGTGATCCTGGCGCGGCTGATCCTGAAGGAAGAAGTAACCGGCGCGCGTTGGCTGGGCATCTTCTTTGGCTTTGCTGGCATGCTGGTGCTGATCTTGCCCAAGATTTCAGGCGTTGCTGCTGATCGGGACTATTTCATTGGGGCATCTTTGGGTGTTCTGATGGCGGTTCTGACTTCTGGTGCCAAGATCCAGATCCGCAGCCTTGCCAAAACCGAAAATGCCGGGGCCATTGCCTTTTACTTCGCGCTGACTTGTGCCGTTGCCGGTCTGGCGACCTTGCCCTTTGGCTGGGTGACGCCCAATGCCGAGCAATTATTCTGGCTGATTGGATGCGGCTTTGCCGGTGGCTTCGCCCATATCATGATGACGCTCAGCTATCAGTATAGCGAAGTTTCAAAACTGGCGACGTTTGAATATCTCTCGCTGGTCTTTGCGGTGCTGTCCGATCTGATCTTCTTTGCCATCATCCCGGATGTTAACTTCTATCTATCCAGTGTCCTTATCATCATGGCCACCCTCATCGTCGCCTTCAGTGATCGATTGGGCAAATTCAGAGCTACGAAACAGAAGGTCATATGAATGCCACTATGCATTGGCTCTCTGCCTCTTGGGGCGGAGGGCTAGCTCGTGCCGTATTCGTCGAAATGGTGGATCAACCAGTCCATGGCAATGCGGGTGATTTTGCGCTCCATACGCTCTTTCTCGACGACGAGATAATAGGAATTCTGGGCCTGAACTTCGGTGTCGAACAGGCGCACCAGTTTGCCTTCCTCCAGTGCCTGTTTGGCAAGCAGCGAGTCGCTGATGGCGACGCCGTTACCGGCAATGGCGGCGGAGACGACATGGGTCATATCCGAGAATGTGGTGCCGCGTTCTACTTCGATGATTTCTCTCGTGCGCGAGGCCATCCAGACCACCCAGTCACTTGAATTGACGTGATGCAGAAGCGGGAATTTTTCCAGATCTTCCGGCTTTTGCACATTGCCCAGCCGCTCGATCAGTTTGGGGCTGCAAACAGGGAAGGTGCGTGGGGTGGAGAGATGGCGCACCGTCAGGCCGGGCCAGGAGCCATCGCCGTAAAGAATTGAAATATCGGCATGTTTTACCACCGTTTCCAGCTGTGCCAGATTGCTCGTGACATCCACAGTGACATTGGGATAGAGCTCGGTAAACTCGCGCAATTCCGGCACCAGCCAATAATTGCCAAAGCCTGAAGGGCAATTGATGCGCAGCTTGCCATTGGGCTCTTCATCCATGGGGTGAGAGGCGGCTTCGATCAGCTCCAAGGCCTTGCGGACCTGGTTCAGATAGCGGTTGCCAGCCGAGGTCAGTTCCGTTCGGCGTCCAGCCCTACGCACCAGCTTGATATTGAGCATCTCTTCCAGATTGCGCAACTGATGGGACACCGCACTTGGGGTGACATTCATCGCGTCCGATGCTGCCTGCATATTACCCAGTTTCGAGATCGCATCCAGCGTGCGCAGAGCGGTGATGGACGGATAGCGGTTCCATGTCGTGTCCGATGCATTGCGTCCCATTCTGAACCTCTCTTTGCCATCAATTCTATTTAACTTGAATTTTTTTTGTCAAATAGGCGTAATTTCTTTCATTTGACTGAAGTTATATTCTTCATTTTTATAAAAGGCAACGAGAAGACCTCCTAACCAGAATGGGAAATCCGATGCCTCCTATGCCGCAAGATCGATTGGAAAAATACAAAGCCCTGGCCGATCGGGATCTTTTTGATCTCAAGGATCCGGACTTCGGACCCTTTCTTCGTCGTGCGAATGAAGAAGGCGTTGAGATGGTTTCCAATAACTTCAATACGCTTGGCATGTTCCGCGCGCCTCATAGCAAGGATCTGAGCGCATTGGATGTTGCCATGATCGGCTTGCCGCTGGATCTGGGTGTTCCCAATCCTCGCCCCGGCACTCGCAAAGGGCCGGAAGCCGTTCGTTACTGGTCGCTGGATCGCAACATGGCCAATCACTTCACCCGTACATGCCCGTTTGATCTGTGTCGCATTGCCGATTGGGGTGATCTGGAATTTCATACAAATCCATACAGCCTTGATGCCTGTCTGGATGATATTACCGAGCTTTATACGCAGCTGGTGAGCGCAAATGTCTCCCCGCTATCCATTGGCGGGGAGCATACCTGCACCTATGGCGTGCTGCGTGCATTGAGTAAAAATGGTGAAGAGCCTTTGGCGCTGATCCATATCGATGCCCATGCCGACACCGCCACCAATTTCCAAGGTGTTCGTGTGTCCGACGCTACCCTGTTTCAGGTGGCAACCGTTGAAGGCTTCATCGATCCGGAGAAAACCATCCAGATTGGTCTGCGTGGCCGCGGCATTCCCCGTGCTGAATTTGGCGAACAAGCAGGCATGCGAGTGATGCTGGCTGAAGAGCTGCAGTCCAGGGGCGTAGAATACGCACTGGAAGAGGCACGCCGGGTGGTGGGATCGGATCGGGTCTATCTGTCTATTGATACCGATGCCTTTGATTGTTCGATCATGCCTGGCACCACTTTGCCGGAGCCCTTCGGCCTGACAGGTGAGCAGATGCGCGACATCATTCGCGGCCTCTATGACGTGGATGTGGTTGGTGCTGATCTGGTGGAGCTGAGTCCTCCCTATGATCCGACCGGTATGTCTGCCTGTCTTGCGGCTGGTACAGCGTTCGAAATGCTCTGTTTGCTGGCAGAAGCGCGCGCGCGCCGACAGGGCGAAAAGCGCCCGACCCATTGGTCCTGATCCATCGATAGTCACCCAAGAAGAGAAGAAAAGACAATGCAGAAGTCTGCCAACTATCGGTCCACCAATTCTCCTGCTGAAATGGAGGTGGCTGAGATGGTCTTCATCAATGGCCGGATCTATACCGTCGATGAGGATCAGCCTTGGGCCGAAGCGGTAGCGATCAAACATGGGACATTTCTGGCGGTTGGCTCCAATGAAGAGATCGAGCCGCTGATCGGTCACAACACATATGTCAAAGATCTGGACGGCGCCTTTGTGATGCCCGGCCTCTATGACATGCATACCCATCCCGATCTGGCACTTGGTCCGAAATATTCCGACTATCTGGATGTCGGGCTGGAGACACCGGATCCGGATCAGGTCAAGAATGCGATCCTGCGTTATGCGGAAGAGCATCCCGGCGATGGCTGGATCTTTGGTAAGCATTTCGTGCATTACAATTTCCGCAAGGAAGGTGTTGAGACCAGCAAGGATTGGCTGGACAGCTTCATCCCGGATCGCCCCGTTGCCATCATGGATCGCATGTGGGGTAGCTGCATGGCCAATTCCAAGGCTCTGGAGCTGGCCGGTGTCAATGCAGAGACGCCAGATCCCAATAATGGCTATATCGTTCGCGAAGGTTTGACCGGCGAGCCAACGGGCATTCTGGTGGATGGAGCCTATGCGCTCATCATGGCAGCGATGCCACCGCCGCCGCAATCCGCACTCATTCGCGCCTATGGCGAGGGTGCTCGGTTCCAGTCCAGCCGGGGTGTGGTCGCGACCAAATATCTGCATGTGTGCGAAAACCGTCTGGACGCGTTGCGTACTATTGATGTCGGCGGTCAATTGCCATTGCGGGTGGAAGCGGCGATCTCCTGGCAGGATGATATCTTCCCCGTGCGCCGCCGTTGGGAATTGCTCTCAGGTGAGCGGCATTTCTATCGCTCCAAGCGTTTGAATGCCAATGCGGTGAAATTCCATTTTGATGGCACGGCCGAGGCGCGGACGTCTTATTTCCTCTCACCTTGGTCAGGCAATGAGGATTGGCGCGGCTCGCTCAATCTCACACCGGAACACATCTATGACATGGTCGCCGAGATGGACCGCAAGCGCATTCGCGTGGTGGCGCATTGCACCGGCGATGGCGCGTCGGACATCTTTTTGGATGCGGTAGAAGAATGCCGCCGCCGCAATGGTCCGGGTGGCATGCGCCATCAGTGCGCCCATAGCACCATCTTGCATGAAGACAATCTGGCTCGCTTCAAGGAGCTGGATGTGATTGCGGAATTCTCTCCGGTTGGCTGGTATCCGTCCGATTTCACCATTGGTGCGCGCTCGGCTTATGGGGAGAAGCTTTACAAGGCTTACAATGTGCGCGGCGCGTTGGACCATGGGGCTGTCGCCGTCATGGGAACTGATTGGCCGGTTAGCTCCATCGATCCATGGATCGGTTTTGAAGCTTTGGTCACCCGTCAAAATCCATGGGGTGAGATGGACGGCCAATTGGGCGAGCCGGTCACCATCGAAGAAGCCATCCGCATGCTTACCATCAATGGTGCCTATTCCATGGGAATGGAAGAGACGGCTGGGTCGGTCACAGCAGGCAAAGCCGCTGACATGATCGTGCTGGATCAGAACCTTCTGGAGATTGATCCCAAGGGCAGGCTGCACAAGACCGAAGTGCAGTTGACCATGCTGGATGGTGCTGTGGTGCATGATCCCCTTGGCTGGACCACGGACAGCATCCATGCCTGTCAGATCACCTCTGATGTTCCTGACTTTTACCCGAAGGTGATATGATGGATCAGCGCATTCCGGTTACGATCATTTCGGGCTTTTTGGGGGCGGGCAAGACCACGCTTATCAATCAGCTGCTGCGCACCGATCAGGCGCGCAATCTCACCATTCTGGTCAATGATTTTGGTGCGGTGAATATCGACACCGATCTTATCATCAAGCGTGAGCGCGAAGTGATGGAGCTTTCCAATGGCTGCGTTTGCTGTTCGATCCAGAGCGATATGGTGGCCCAGCTTCATGACATTTTCAGCTCGGACAATCCGCCAGAATATCTGCTGATCGAAACCAGCGGCGTTGCCCAGCCTGGGCGCATTGCCTCTGTCTTTGGCTATCCGCAATTGCAACGCTATGCGCGTCTCGATGGGGTCATCACCTTGCTGGATGTCTCGCAAGTGGATGAGCTGTCCGAAGATACCCATGCGCTGGTGCGCAGCCAGATCGAAGCGGCCAATCTGATTGTCGCGACCAAGATTGATCTGGTGGCGGAAGAGCAACGCAAGGAAATCTACAAGCGTTGGCTATTTGAAGATTTACCGGTCATTGAAGCCAGAAATGGTGACGTCCCGGCGGAGTTGCTGCTGGATACACGCCGCTATGAGGAAGTTACGGGCTGGGATGAGCCAGCGCTTCCCAGCAGATTTGTCTCGGCCCATTGGTCGAGCGAGACCCCAATTTCCTACAAGCGTTTGCAGATGTGCCTGAAGCGCATGTCCGGGGCGCTGTATCGCGCCAAGGGGATTGTCTGCTGCGAGGAATTTCCGCAGGAGCGGATCATTTTTCACAAGGTTGGCAGCCGGGTGGATTTTGCCAAATCCGGCAAATGGGAGGATGCGCCACGCACAGACATTGTGGGCATCGGATACCGACAGAAGATCTCGGCAGACGAGATCAGGCGAGAGCTGGATATCGCACAAATTGCCTGAGGCGAACCGCGAACTGGGACAGCCAGCAGAGCTGCAATTTGATAGGATGGTATGGTGAGAGAGGTTCACCCTCCATCCGATGGGCACAAGCCAAGAAAGAGACAAGTTCAAACCAGGAGGAAGAGATGAACTTCAAGACGATCACACGCCGGGCACTGCTTGGCGCACTTGCGGGTGCGACTGCGCTAACTGCTTTTACGAGCCTAGCATCAGCCGACAAAATGCGCCTGCGCTTTCACACCTATTATGGCACCGAGATTGATCAGCTGGCCAAAGACTTCCGCAATGCCGTCAAGGACCGCACCGATGGTCAGGTTCGCATTCAATATTTCCGCGGTGGTGAGTTGGTGCCGTCCGATCAGTTCGTGGATGCGGTTTCCAACGGCACCGTCGACATCGTCCATGGTGTTGGTTCCTATTGGTCCGGCAAGGTTGATGTGGGCAATATCGAGACCGGTCTGCCGGGCGCTTGGACAACCATTGCTGAAGCCAAGGAAGTTCTGGAATCCCCTGAAGTGAAAAAGCTGCTGGTGGAAGCCTATGATGAGGCTGGCGCTCTTTTCCTCGGCAAGACCTATGGCTCTGACTATGATCTTCTGACCAAGGAAAGGGTTGGCGGTCTGGATGATCTGAAGAATTACAAGATCCGTGCGACCTCCAATGTTGCCAAGGTTCTGAAAGAGTTCAATATTCCAACCGTTGCCCTGCCAGCGCAGGAGCTGTATGTGGGCCTTTCCACTGGCGTTATTGATGGTGTGATCTATGGCAGCGCCGTGGATTATCAGAACCTGAAACTGAATGAGAGCGCCAAATATTATACCCGCCTCAATATGCTGACCCCTGGTTGGACTGAGACCTTCCTTGCCAATCCTGATACCTGGGCGAAACTCTCCGACGAGCAACGCAAGATCGTTGAGGAAGAGATTGCCAATTTCGGCGCAAAGGTCGAAAATTTCCTCAATGAAGGCAACAAGCATATCCCAGAAGGCGTGTTCGAATTCAGCACCCTTCCAGCCGAAGATACAAAAGCTTTGACCACTGCTGCGCAAGTTGTCTGGAAAGAAGAAGCGGACCGCTCCGAGCGTAACAAGAAGCTGATCGATCTTCTGGCTGCCAATGCGAAGGCAAAAGGCAGACTCTAGATGCAATGGGTATCCAAATACCTGGCCATGCAGGATGGCTTGTCCGAGTTTGTCGGGCGAGCCATCTCCTGGCTCACGCTGGGTATGATAGCGGTGCTGATGTACGAGATCATCATGCGCTATTTCCTGAACAGTCCGACGATCTGGGCGCATGAAACCAGCACCATGCTTTATGGCGGTTTTTGTATTCTGGCAGGCACTTACACGCTGCGCCACAAGGGCCATGTGCGCAGTGAGGTCATTTGGGGGCTGATGTCCGAGCGGATGAAAGCCGCGATGGATGCCATCACCTTTGGTCTCGCGCTGATTGTTCTGACGATTTTCCTGAAGCTTGCCATCGACTTTGCGGCTGAAAGCTGGGCTGCAAAAGAATTCTCGAACAAGAGCATCTGGCAACCAGCCCTGTATCCGATCAAGACTGTCATCCCCATTGCCGTCGGGTTGTTGCTGTTGCAGGCCCTGGCTGAATTCGTGCGATCAATTCTGACAGCGCTCGGCGTTTCCTATGTCGACCCTCGCGCTGGCGAAATCGATGAAGATGACATCGTGCATCTGGTGGAAGCCGAGGAAAAGGCCGTTCAGGAAAAAGCTGCCTTCAATAAGAAAAAGGAAGCAGATCATGGCTGATCTTGATCCCCTGGTGATCACACTGATCATGTTCTCCTCCATGCTGGTGCTGATGGCGATTGGCTCCCCGCTGGCCTTTGCTCTGGTCACATGCGGTGCGGCGCTGGCCTTTATGGTCTATGGTGATGGCGGGCTGGATCTGCTTATCACCTCCACCTTCAGCTCCATGGACAATTTCCTGCTGGTCTCGCTGCCCATGTTCATCTTCATGGGGCTGGTGCTGCAAAAATCCGGCATCACCGATGATCTGTTCGAGATGATCCATAAGCTGATGGGTCGCTGGCCCGGTGGCTTGGGCATCGGCACCGTTATCATTTGTGCGCTGATTGCCGCCATGGCCGGTGTGTCTGGCGCGGCGACCGTCTCCCTTGGCATCATTGCGTTGCCTGCCATGCTGAAGCGCGGCTATGACAAGCGCCTTGTGACGGGCACCATCATGGCCGGAGGCGCGCTTGGATTTCTCATTCCGCCATCGGTCCTGATGATCATCTATGCCTTTCTGTCCCGTGACAGTGTGGGCAAGCTGTTCGCCGCCGGGCTTGTTCCGGGCCTGATGCTGGCGGGCATCTATATCGCCTATATCCTGATCCGTTGCCGCTTCAATCCCAAGATGGGTCCACCGGCCGAAGAGCAATTCACCGTGGCCGAGAAGATCGGATCACTGCGTTTTCTCATCGCGCCGGGTGCGCTGATTGTGACGGTTCTTGGCTGCATCATCGGTGGCGTGACGTCACCGTCCGAGGCCTCCGCCATTGGTGCCTTTGGCTCGCTGGTCATAGCCGCCTTGCAAAAACGCCTGAATTGGGAAGTTCTGCGCTATGTGATGCTCTCGACCACCAAGATCATGGGTATGCTGATGTGGATCGCGTTGGCGGCGGTCTTCTTCTCCAAGATCTATGTGGGACTGGGGGCAGGGCAGATCGTGACCGAGCTGGTGGAAGACAGCAATCTGTCACCGATCTGGGTGATCGTGACCATGCTGGCGACCTATTTCATCCTTGGCATGTTTCTGGATGATTTTGCCATCCTCTTCATCACCATTCCGCTCTTTGTGCCCATCGTCAAAGAGCTGGGTTTTGATACCACATGGTTTGCGGTTCTGTTCGTGCTGTCCATGCAGTCGGCCTATCTGACGCCGCCCTTTGGCTACAATCTCTTCTATATGCGATCCGTCGCGCCAAAGGAGATTTCGATCATCGATATCTATTGGTCGGCCATTCCGTTCGTCATTCTGCAAATCATCGGATTGGCGCTGGTGGTGTCGTTCCCCAAAATCGCCCTGTGGCTGCCAGAGCTTCTGTTCTAGCCTCTCGCGATTTACACCTCAGCCAACAAACCCCCGGTGGTTCTCCGTCGGGGGTTTTTGTTTGTTTGGTTTTATGTGACACCAGCCAGTGTGGGCTCTGGAACGGGTGAATGTCGGCTGACATAATGGGGCCCGAATCTAGAATTTGACGATATTCTCTGTTTCCTTCGCCTTCTCGGCTTTTTCCTTGGCTTGTTGCTTCTGGGTGCGGTTTTGCAAATAGGCCAGTGAGCGGTCGGTATCCATCATAAGGATGCTGAGCTCCTGATCCTCGATATCGGCTGTGACGATCACACCGCAAGGTCTCTTGATGCCCCAGATATTGACCCGCCAGCTGCTGCCCTCAACCGCCATCTTGCGTTTGCGGATGGCTTCGAGGCCGTCATGGCCCTGAATGCCCTTCAGATCGATCAGACTCAGATCGCCGCTTTCCAAGGGGCGGGCGAAGCAACCGGCTTTTTCCATATTGCCGTTGATCCGCTTTTTATGTTGCTTGCTCACAACCCAGCCCAGACGAGGGCCGCTTTGATGGTCTGGCTGGCCATATTTCTTGATCAGCAGGTTACGAATGACATTCGGATCGACCTTCTTGTCAAGGAACCGTTGGCTGAAGGTGACGGCCAGAAGAGTGTTTGTGTCGGAGCCTTCGGTGAAGAAGCCCAGATGGGTTCCTATTCTTTCCTTGCCGCTTAGCTGATAGAGGAAGCGACCCTGCGTCAGCCATGGCTTGTTCAGGTTCATTTCCTGCTGGCTTTCTTCCTCCAGCGTTTCGTCGCTATTGGCGCGGGCGGTCTCTGCGGCTTTTGCATAAGGCATGCCCAGTTGCACGCCGCGAATATCGACTAGCTCATAGTCTCCGGATGTGTTTGATTGTTTTGATGCCATTGCATCGAAGCGATGTTCGATCAGGCTGTCATCGGAATTACGCATGGCCACCAGAGCTGGCTTGGCGTTGGCGACAATCACTGTTTTGCCGCGCTTGTCCCGGGCCAGTTGCAGGTCTTCAATCTTGAGATCGACATAGCCGTCAAAGAAGCCATAGTCATTTTGGTTCTTGTCCGGCCGTTGCATATCAAAACCAAACAGGCCGGATTGATCATTCACGGCGATGACAAATCCCAGTCGATTGTTGCTTTCCAAAATCTGATAGACGCCAAAGGCATTGGGATAGAGTTGTTTGGCGACATTGGTGATGTCTGAATCTTGCTGCAGACGATTGCGGAAATATTGATCGAGATTGATGGTGATCGGGTCTCCGGAAGCCGATGGCATATGAAGGCCGCCGGGGATACGGATCTTGCCAAATTCGGTCTGGTGCGAAAGGTCGCTATAGAGCTTGGCAAAGGCCTTTTTATCGTTGGCATCCATATTCTTGGTGGATTTGATCACCAGCGGTGGCAGATATTTCGGGACATACAAGCTGTCCTTCTTGGCCTTGCGCTCGATCTGGCGACGATGCTCGGCTGCCCGTTGTAAGAAGCCTTCTTTCTTCAAAAGATCTGGCTGCAGTTGGGCGACCAGAAGATAGGCTGTATCCAGTGTGATCGGTACGGCATCCCCCTTCTTGTGATTGGCCAGCAGGGTTTCGGCTGATTTCCAACCTGAATCAACCTCGAAATCCATGAGCTTTTCGGTCAGTTCAAAGTCGGTAAAGAGCGTTGCTTTGGTGATGTCAAAGTCATAGGTAATGCCCTTGCCTGCCTTGGTAGGCGCGGGAATGTCCGTTTCCAGCGCAATATAGACAAACCGTTTTCCACGGTTGAATGGAATGGCTTCCAGGCGTGCAGAGAATGCACGGGCTTCTTGCGGGTCCATTGGCAGAAATTGCGGGAATGTCTTGAAGTTCGAGGATACTCGCTGCCCCGGCATTTTCGCATTGCGCGCCCTGTGATAGCCACTGTCAAAGCGAATGCTGAATTCGCGCATGACGCCATTATCCATTCGGGAGCCGGATTGATCGACCCAGCGAATTGGGAAGCCCTTGCGTTCGAAGTCATATTTGCCCAGCTGAAGCTGGATGACTTCGATGGCCGGAATCGGGAAAGGCGGTGTTCGGGCGAGGATCTTGTTCGAATAATTTGTGCGCAGGTCGTTGATCACATCCTGGGCCTCAAATTCGGAATAGGCCTGTTTGCCCCATTGGAAACTGCCAACCTTGTAGAAGAGATCCTTGCCACGGGAAACCGTGCGCTTGTCGACGCGCGACAAGGTTCTGTCAGCATAGTCGATCAGCAATTCGTCATTTTTCAGGAGATCGGGATTGGCCTGAAGCTGGCCAAGATATTGCAGCAAATGCCAGTGGGAGCGATGCTGCTTGATCGGGAACCTCTTTGAACGCTCGAAGGTGAAATACAGATTGCGGTAATTCATCAGGCGGCCTTCGCGAACCGGAATGCCAAGCCAGTCTGCATAGGCGCGGATTTCTCCGGCACGATCAGCCTCATCTGCATTGCCTTGCGCGACGAGATTCCAGAGGAAAATACGTTCCTTACTGGCAATTTTGGACCGTTTGCGTGGTTCAATGGTGATTTCCACGGCATCCAGTTTGGCGCTGGTGCTGTATCCATCCAGCCTTTTGTCGCGCATGATCACATCATTGATGGAAGCAAGATTGATATAGGCTGTCAGCTTCACATGATTATAGGGGTTGTCATTGAGGAGCGTGGCAATCTCGCGGGCACGTTTCTCATCAACCGGAAGCATGCCGACACTCGGTGCATCATCAAAGAAGAATTTTACGCTCTCACGCAGATGATCGACCCGCACGGATACCTGTTTGATCGAGGCATTGGCCTTTTGATAATTGCCTTCCCCGCGGAAATGAACCGGAATGCCTTTGCCTTCCTTGAATTGTCCGGGGAACAGGGCAACACGCCAGGATATGGAGAACTTCAAAGGTTTGTCCGTGGCGGAATTCAGGAATTCGTGGCGATAATGGTCAATGGCATCGCGGCGGTCAAAGTCGGTGCCATCATAGAATTTGACCGACATCTCGGTCGCGTTCTGTTTGCCTTTTCCATAATAGAGGCGTTGATATTCTTCCTTGATCCAGGTGGAGACCACCTTGTCGCGATCGATGGCAGTGGGAAGATTCTGAACCGTGCGTTTGGCCAGTTCCAATTGCAGGTTGAAGTCGCTCTGACCCTTGAAAGGGTGATAATTGCTGCGATCAAAGCCGTTGCTTACCGGGTTTGAATTTGAATTCAGCGAAGCATTTGTAACTCCACCCGCTACTTTGCGTCCGGAGACTGCACCTTTGAATGGGACCGGGTTTACTGCGCCACTCTTCAGCAAGCACCATTGAACGCGGGCGTTATAGGTGAATGCCCCACAGCGTTGCTCCTGAGCACAAATTTGCTGACATTGCGCCATGCTGAGATTTTGCAGGCGGCGATCATTGCCGCTATTGGCATAATCGAGGCCTGGCAGATCGTGATCCATCAGGATTTCGAAATTGGCATTATTGGTTGGTTCCGCCGCGCTGCCACCGTCGGGGCGCTTCAAAAGAGTATCGATCTGATCCGGGGTCATTTCGGTGGTTGCTGCCCAGCCCATCGAGAGTTTGAAGGCTTTGATCGCACGATAGGTCCGCTTGCCAAATGCACCGTCAACGGGGCCTGCATCAAAGCCGCGCTGGTTCAGTGATTTCTGGATCAGTCTTCGTGTGGCCCGATCATATTGGGCATAGAAATTCTTGCGTTTCTTCTTCGTTGTTGTCGAGCGATTGGATCTGTTTGTCCGGTTCTGACGTTTGATCTTTCTTTCGACGTCCTTCAGAACCTTGGCCGCTCCCTTGAAGAAGTTCGGTGTGTTTTGGGCGTGGGTGTTTGGAGCTCCCAAAAGGATTGCACAGAACAAGGAAAAGAAAAGGGTTCTTCTTACAAACATGATTTGCCCCCACGCATTTTATTGCGCTCAAAAGAGAAAACTCTCAACAATGGCTATTTCATGTTTTGCGGGATATGTTTCGCAAATGAAAACGCTAAGCAAATCAAAATATTATATTATCGCTCAATGCAGTAGCTCGTATGAAACCAGCTTACATTGCAGTTTGTCCGGGTATGATTTTCATGCGTTGTGAAATAGCCACCATCGATATCAACCTGCATCATACCCTACACTTATAATTTGCAGTATTTCAAGCTGGGCCGAGCGGGCGGTTTTGATTGACCTGGTGTCTTCGGGGCTTTTCTGCTTTGACCTTCTATCCCGCTCTTTGCTGCCTGTGCAATAGGTGCAACAGTCTTTGTCATATTGTGCGAAGGGTCCTGGTGCCACAAATGGAAGTTCTATTTGCGGACGCTGAATTGGGCCATCTGTGGAGAGACAAAGCTTGCCTTGAAATAATCAACGAACAGATTCATGGCAGGTGTGAATTCCACCCCTTTGCGCCAGGCGATTCCAACGTCCATTGTCGGAATATCCAAATCTGTCAAAACAGTCTCAAGACGTTTGCCTTCGAGCGACCATGGTCGATAAACCATATCTGAAAGAATGGCCACACCTTGCCCATTGGCTACCATTGATCGACATGCTTCAACAGAGGATGTGCGAAGCTTTGTTTTGGGTTGATAGTTCGTCTTGCTCCAATATTTCATGGTCGTATGTGCCGCTTCATCAACCGTGAGCATGATGTAGTCTTCTTGCGCGATGTCCTGAAATGAAGCTTTCCCGGATTGAAGAAAAGGATGCCCGTTTGGGACCCACAGACGTCTGGTCGATTTGAGGAGTGTCTCAGCTTCCAGATCTGGGTTGCTCAGGTTCGATGTGAGCACGAATGCGAGGTCAAAACGGTTGGACAGCAATCCATCCTCAATACTTTCCCGGTTCAGCTCGTTGATCTGTATATCCAATCCCGGATGGAGTTGAGCCAACTTGTCGACATGGAAGGGCAGAAAATACCCCAGAACAGTATAGGTCGCGGCAAGTGTAATCTGACCATTAACCTTGGACCTTCTTTTGGTCAGCTTTTTTGCCTCGTCGACTTTCTCAAGAATCTCACGTGAGGCAGCAAGAAATTCCCGACCGGAATCCGTGAGTTCCATTCCTTGTGAGGAGCGGTGAAACAGCTCAGAATCCACCGTGGCTTCCAATTCCTTGATGGCGCCGGTAACAGATGACTGAGAAATATTGAGAGCATTGGCGGCTCTGCTGACCTGCCCGGACTCCGCCGTGGCGACAAAATATTTGAGATGACGTAAATTCATGAATATCACATATCACGATATTGCTCCCTTTTCTATCGAATAATTCGCATAAATAGATATTTCGATTCTGAGAATTTTTAAATAATATAATAATATCAATATTTTATGTTTTTATTGGTATATATTTAATATCAGAAAAATCGATATTACCTCTTCAAAATAAAGAATTTCCAATCATTGATGAATTTTGCAAGTCTGTTTTTAAAGGAAGCCAGGCTTGGACTTGGTCCGAATAACAGCCTGAGGCTTGGTGATGAAGAATAAGGACTTTGCGATGAAGGAGATTGTCGATCTTAACTGCGATATGGGCGAGGGATTTGGGCAATGGGTTCTCGGTGAGGCTCCTGACGAAGATATTATGGCCCTCATCAGCTCTGCAAACATAGCCGCTGGTTTTCACGCTGGTGATCCAAATTCAATGGACAGGGTGGTGAAACTGGCACAAGCCTATGGGGTCGGCTTGGGTGCTCATCCTGGCTACAATGACCTTCAGGGGTTTGGTCGGCGGTATATCAGGACAAGTCCCGAGGAGTTGGTCAACGACATCATTTACCAGATCGGAGCACTCCGTGAATTTGGTCGTCGTCACGGCATCAGATTGCAACATGTCAAACCGCATGGTGCGCTTTATATGGAGGCCGCAGTGAATGAAGAATTGTCGGAGATGCTCATCGATGCACTCGGCAAAACCTGCGGAACGGCGATCATATTCTGCATGGGCATTTCAAAGACATATGAGGTTGCAAAACGGTTAGGTCATCCGGTTGCCCGCGAGTTCTATGCTGATCGTGATTATGACCAATCCGGTTCAATTGTCTTTGCTCGTCGTGTTTCGCGCCCCAAGCCTGAAGAGGTGGCCGCCAAATGTGTCCGGGCTTGCAAAGAAGGCGTTGTAAGGACGGTTGATGGCGTGGACATCCCCATCGAATTTGAATCGATCTGCTTTCACTCGGACACTCCTGGCGCATTGGACATGGGAAAAGCCATCCGTGCCGGTTTGACAGATGCAGGAATAACAATCGCTCCGGCAGCAATCGTGCTGGGGCTTTAAACCAATCTGGGAGGACAAGTTATGGCTCAAGTGCTTTCCCCGCTACCGGGAACTTTCTACATCAAGCCTTCACCTGAAGAGGAAGCATACAAGAAATCGGGCGACGTTGTTGCCGTGGGTGACACCATTGGTTTGATCGAGGTGATGAAGACCTTCATCGAGGTCAAATCCGAGATTGCCGGTACATTCACTGGCTATGTTGCTGAGGATTCACTTCCTGTGACCGCAAGCCAACCTCTCGCGGAAGTGGCCAGTTAGATGGGAATTCAACGACTATTCATTGCCAATAGAGGCGAGATTGCGGTTCGTATCATAAGAGCGGCCAAAGAGCTGGGTATCACGACGATCCAGGCTTATTCAGAAGGTGATACCGATATGTTGGCCGTCAAATTGGCTGATGAAGCGGTTTGTCTTGGACCGGCAAGGGCAACGGAATCCTATCTGAATATCAAAGGGGTTGTCGCTGCAGCCATAGAGAACAGAGCGGATGCCGTTCATCCGGGCTATGGCTTCCTGTCAGAAAGCCCCGAGTTTGCTCGTGCCATTGAGAATGCCGGCATTACGTTTGTCGGGCCTTCAGCCGATACGATTGAGCGTATGGGTGACAAAGTTGCTGCAAGACAGGCTGCTGAAGCAGCAGGCGTGCCTGTTGTCCCCGGATCAAAGGGTCGGATTGAATCCGTTGATGAGGCGGTCGAAGTTGCTGCAACGGTTGGGTATCCGGTGATGGTGAAGGCTGCTGCCGGTGGGGGTGGCAAAGGCATTCGTATTGCAGAAAACGAGGAAGAGCTTCGATCACTTGCACCACAAGCGCAGCAAGAGGCAGCCGCTGCTTTCGGCGATGGCGGGCTCTATATCGAACGCTCGGTAAAATCTCCACGTCATATTGAGGTTCAGATCGTTGGTGATGGCGAAAAGGCGGTTCATTTCTACGAGCGTGAATGCTCCCTGCAACGTCGTCGTCAGAAGGTTTGGGAAGAAGCGGGGGCCGATTGTCTTGACAATGCCACGCGGGAGACGCTTTGCATGGCTGCCGTTGCACTGGCGGAAGCGGTGAATTATCGCGGGGCCGGGACTCTTGAATATCTTTATGACGAGAGCACCAAGGAGTTCTTCTTCATTGAAATGAATACCCGGATACAGGTGGAACATCCTGTCACTGAGATGGTTACAGGGTTTGATCTGGTGCAGGAAATGATCCGTGTCTGCGGAAACGAGCCCCTGAGTGTGAGCCAGGATCAGGTAAAAAAGTCGGGTCATTCCATCGAGGTTCGCCTGAATGCCGAAGACCCATTCATGCAATTCATGCCCTGGCCCGGGAAGGTCGAGAGTCTGAAAATACCTGAAGGTGAGGGCATTCGCTTCGACCATTTCATGTATGAGGGCTACCAAATCCCGCCTTTTTACGACTCCCTGATTGGCAAGTTGATTGTCCATGGCAAGGACCGGGCTGATGCGATTTCCAAAATGGCAGTGGCTTTGGAAGGTCTTGAGATCAATGGCTTGAAAACAACCGTGCCATTGCACAAAGCGCTCGCAGCAGATCCTGGTGTCGCTTCCGGAGACTTTCACACTCAATGGTTGGAGCCCTGGTTGGAAGCCGGAAATCTGAAGCCAGAGAACACGTAAGGAGGTCACTATGAAGACCAGATATACATTCGGAGGCGATGAACACGTTTATATCGAGATGGACGATGAAATGTCCCTTGATGCGTTCTTCAAGTCCCTGTCGATGAGCAATGCCGTGCGTGATGCCAGGATTGAAGGGGTGACAGAGATTTGTCCTGCCAATGCGTCTTTTCAGGTGAGGTTCGATCCCGATGTCATTCATCCTGATGACATCATGACCCGGATCAAGGAGCTGGAGCACAAAGCCGAGTCCGCTGAAAAGCGTCTGACAACTCGAATCGTTGAAATCCCGGTTTATTACCAGGACCCCTGGACACATGAAACGCTCATGCGGTTTAGAGAACGTCATCAGGATCCAAATGGGACGGATCTCGATTATGCCGCCAAGATCAACGGTTTCAGCACTGTAGAAGAGTTCATCGAAGCTCACCATTCCCAGCCGTGGTTTGTATCGATGGTCGGTTTCGTGGCGGGATTGCCGTTCCTTTATCAGCTGGTAGAGCGCGACAAGCAGTTGCAAGTGCCAAAATATCTGCGTCCGCGCACAGATACACCCAAGCTCACGGTTGGCTATGGAGGCTGTTTTTCTTGCATCTATTCCGTGCGGGGGGCAGGCGGTTACCAGATGTTTGGAGTTACTCCAATGCCGATTTATGACCCCGAGCAAAAGGTGTCGCATCTGAAAGACTTCATGGTGTTCTTCAAGCCCGGCGACATTGTGAAATGGAAGCCGATCAACCGTGCGGAATATGACGCCATCACCGCGGCGGTCGAAGATGGCTCCTATGTTCCGCGCATTGCAGAAGTCGAATTTGATCTTGATGAATTCAATGCTGACATGCGCGGCACCAATGCCAAGATGTTGGAGGCTCTCAATGACGCTTAAAATCAACAATCCTGGTCTTGCGACCTCAATCCAGGACCTTGGACGCCAGGGATATTTTCATCTGGGTATTCCAATGGGTGGTGCAATGGATCGTTTTGCATTGCGCGCCGCCAATATGCTGGTTGGAAATGATGAAGGGGCAGCCTGTCTTGAAGCTGTATTCATGGGCCCCGAGATCGAATTTACCCGAACTGCCACCGTGGCTGTGACGGGTGCTCAGTTGCCAATCAAGGTCGATGGGGAAATACAGGAGGCCTGGTCGTCCTTTGTTGTCAAAGCCGGGCAAACTCTGAGCTTTGAATTTCTTCAATCGGGTGCGCGCCTTTATATCGCGGTCAGTGGTGGTATCACCACTCCCAAGGCGCTTGGCAGTCGATCCACCTATCCGATCGGGGCGCTTGGTGGGGTTGAAGGGCGTGCGGTTCAGGCCGGTGACGAATTGCCAACGGGTGGTGATGAAGGGCCCGGAGCAGGTCGTTTTGTGTCCGAAAATCTGCGTAGGATGCCCGGTAGTCCAGCAATTCTTCGAGTTTTGCCAGGGCTTTATTGGCACCGTCTCACTGAGGCGGCGGGCAATGGTTTCTTTGAGGATGAATGGATGGTTGCGCCAGAAGCAGACCGTATGGGGTATCGCTTCAAAGGTGGCAGGCCACTTGAGTTCGTAGATCGCGAACAACCCTTTGGTGCCGGTGCGGATCCCTCAAATATTGTCGATGGTTGCTATTCCTACGGCTCCATCCAGGTGCCTGGTGGAACAGAACCCATTGTCTTGCATCGTGATGCTGTTTCCGGCGGTGGTTATTTCACTTTGGGCGCAATCATCTCGGCAGATATGGATTTGATCGGTCAACTTCAGCCTCACACGCCGGTGAAATTTGAACGTGTCGATATGAGGGCGGCAATTGCAGCACGCAATGACCGAAAGCTGTTGTTGCAGAAGATAAGAGAAGAACTCGCCTAGAGCATCTTGGATGAATGCCCGGTCATTCAAAATGGCCAAGTCATTGTTTCCAAAAATACTTAGCCCAAAAGCTGCATATATTTTTCGGGAATATGCTCTGGAAGGCGAGACATCCAAACAGACGAGAACACTCGCAATAAATTCTGACTGACAAGGAGGACAGGACATGAAATTCACATTGAAAGCAACAGCGGCTCTTATGCTTGCTGCATCCATTCCAGCAGCGGCTCTTGCCGAAGAGGCGTGGTTTCCTTACGCCGCGGAAGAAGTAACTCCGGCATTCTCTGCCGAGGGTAAAACCAGCGAAGTCATATATGAGGCCCTTGCATCTGCCGAAAAGGCCTGGAATATCTGCGTTTCTTTCCCGCATATGAAAGACGCTTATTGGCTTGGCGTGGATTATGGCGTCACTGATGAAGCAAAACGGCTTGGTGTCAATCTCAATGTTGTCGAAGCAGGTGGCTATACCGAGCTCAACCGTCAGATCAGTCAGATCGAAGATTGTGTATCTGGTGGCGCTGATGCGGTTGTGGTTGGTGCAATCTCCTTTGATGGTTTGAACAATGTCATTGGAGAAGTAGCCGCCAAGGGCGTTCCTGTTATTGATGTCATCAATGGTGTGTCCTCTTCTGACATCAAGGCAAAATCACTGGTTTCCTTCAAAACCATGGGGCGTGAAACGGGTGCGTATCTTGCAGCCAGGCATCCTGCCGGTTCTGATCCTGTCAAGGTTGGTTGGTTTCCGGGGCCAGCAGGTGCAGGTTGGGTCGAAGCTGCCCATTCCGGCTTTCTGGAAGCGGTGAAAGGGTCTGCTGTTGAAGTTCTGGAGCCTCGCTTTGGGGATACCGGCAAGGAAACACAGCTCAAACTCGTTGAAGATGTTCTTCAGGCCAATCCCGATGTTCGTTATCTGGCCGGGACTGCGGTTACTGCGGAAGCTGCGCAAGGCGTCATCCGCGAACGTGGCTTGAAAGGCAAGGTGGATCTTCTGGCGTTTTACATGACACCGGGCGTCTATACAGGCATTCAACGCGGTTTCATTCTGGCCGCACCTGCTGACAGCATGGTGGTTCAAGGTCGCATTGCCATAGATCAGGCTGTTCGCATTCTCGAAGGCAAGGACTTCGTGAAGCATGTGGGACCGAAAATCTTCGTGGTTGACCCGGACAATATTGGCAAAGTCGAACGTACGAACATCCTTCCACCAGATGGTTTTGCGCCAGTCTTCTCTGTGTCCAAGTAAACATTTCTCCCTGGACTGCGGGCCAGTTGGGGTCAGCTCAGCTGACCCGCATTTTTCTCTAGGAAACGACAGATGACTGCGACACCACTCATACAAACAAAGGCTTTGACGAAACAATATCCCGGAATTCTTGCGCTCGATTCTGTTGATTTTGATCTGCAGTCAGGCGAAGTGCATGTTCTCTTCGGAGAGAATGGTGCCGGAAAATCAACCCTCATCTCCATGCTTGCCGGCGCGAACATGCCCTCAAAGGGGAGCGTTGTTCTTGATGGTCAGGAGGTGACGTTCGAAAATGTGGCAGATGCGCAGGCAAAGGGCATTTATACGGTGTTTCAGGAATTTTCCCTGATCCCGACCCTGACCGTTGCCCAGAATATCTTTCTTGGCTGGGAGCCCAGAAACGGGCTTTTCATCGACCACCGTATGATGCGTAAACGGGCACGCGACATGTTGCTTGAGCTTGGCTTTGCCATTGATCCGAACAAGATCGTGGCGCAGCTCTCGAGGGCGCAACAGCAGATGGTCGAGATTACCAAAGCCTTCCATGGTGATCTGAAAGTTCTGATTCTGGACGAGCCGACGGCGTCATTGACCGACAAGGAAGTTGATCACCTCTTTGACTTTGTGAATGAGCTCAAGGCGAAGGGTGTGGGCATTGTCTATATCTCACACCGCATTCAGGAATTTACCCGGATCGCCGACCGGGTCACGGTGTTGCGCGATGGTGGAAAAATTGGAACAGTTGATATGGCTGACACCGATGAGGATGCTCTTGTTGAAATGATGACAGGGCGTGCCATTGATGAGATCTATCCCAAAATCGCGCATGGCTCCGGTGAGGTGGTCCTGTCGGTCAAGAACTTGCAAACTGTGGGCATTCACAATGCAAGCTTTGACGTTCGCGCTGGTGAGGTTCTTGGCGTTGCGGGTCTGGTTGGCTCCGGCAAGTCGCGTCTGTTTCGCACGGTGATGGGGCTGGCCCTTCGTTTGGGCGGCACGGTCACCATGAAGGGCAAGGATATCAGCCATGCATCCACGCGCGAGATCATCCGACAGGGTATCTATTATCTGTCACCGGATCGGAAGGCCGAGGGTCTGGATCTCGCCAAATCCTCCAAGGACAATCTCGCGATCAATTTGATCATGGGCGACAAAGTGGGAGGAAGCTCTCAATTTGTGAAATGGTCCGAAGTCAATTCGGAGACTGCCACGATTTCCGATCATGTGGAATTGCATGATGGATATCGATCGAAACCGGTCTCCCAGCTCTCAGGTGGCAATCAGCAAAAAGTCCTGTTTGGAAAATGCTTTGGTCAAAATGCTGATCTGATCATTTTTGACGAGCCAACGGTTGGCGTCGATATGGGCACGAGAGCAGCCCTTTATCTTCTGATCAAGGAATTGGCGGAATCGGGCAAGGCCGTTGTTGTCATCTCCTCTGATCTGCCCGAGGTCCTGCATCTCTCACGCCGCATGATTGTTCTGGCTCATGGCCATATCTCCGCAGAGCTATCGGGCGATGACATGACCGAAGAACAAGTCCTCAAATATTTCTTCGATGAAAGCGGAGCAAAACAATGATAACAGAAACACAAAAATCCGGGCCGTTTGATCTCATTCGAAAGATATTCATCAAAGTTGGGGTCCTGCCGTTTTTCCTTGCCACGGCCCTGGTCATCTTCACCATACTGTCCTCGAAATTCCTGACAGGCCAGAATCTGATCAATGTGGCGCGTCAGTCGGTGTATCTGGTTCTGGTTTCCATGGGGCAGATGCTGGTTCTGATTTCGGGCGGCTTCGACCTTTCCGTGGGCACCGCCATTGCCCTTACATCGGTTGTTTCGGCTCTCGGGATGGTCTGGTTTGCTGGTATATTTCCCGATGCCATCTGGCTGGTGATACTTCTGGGCGCATTCATGGGATTTGCAGCGGCCATGGCTGTTGGTCTGATCAACGGCATCGGCGTTGCCTATTTTGATGTTTCACCTTTCATCATGACGCTTGGTGTCTCTTCCGTTGGTGCGGGGCTGGCGCTTTTTCTGACGGGCGGTGTGCCGGTGTCCAACCTGCCTTTTGCCTTTGGTGATACATTCGGGTTTGGCCGTATTCTCGGGGTGCCTGTCCCGGTTATCATCGCTGTGATTTGCATCATCGTGATGTGGATGTTCATGTCACGCACTCGTCTGGGCACGCAGGTCTATGCAGTTGGCGGTAACATCAAGGCGGCACGTCTGTCTGCGATCAATACCAAAAAAACGCTGGTGATGGCCTATGTCATCTGCGCGCTGATTGCCTCACTCACCGGCCTGCTTCTGACAGCACGGGTCGAGTCGGGCGAGGCCAATCTTGGCAGTACAATTGCACTGGAATCGATTGCCGCCTGTGTGATTGCTGGTGTTTCTCTGCGCGGGGGCATCGGACGGGTCGAGAATGTTGTTCTGGGTGCCTTCTTCATCGTTCTGGTTCAAAATGGCATGAACCTGGCGCAGGTCAGTTCCTACATGCAGATGGTGCTGCTTGGTGCGCTTCTAATCCTGGCCGTGATCTTCGATCAAATGCGCTATCGCATGATCCTGAGCGGCAGCTGAACCACCAATCGCGATTCAACGATTGCAGGAAGTGCTTCAAGGATCCTACGCCAAAATCAGATATCAAAAGGCCGCTCCAAGAGTGGCCTTTTTGGTGTCCATGTCGACGCACTCGTGACTATCGAAGACAGCGTCAAATTCTTCGGCATCTTCGCCTGGTCCACCTTCCACTGCTTCAGGCTCTATTTGCACCTGAGGGAGCGGTGAGTTCTGTGTGCAAGCACTGAATGTAGAGAAGTGTCAGCTGTGGGGATTTTGTTCATCTTGAGGATTGGCAGATAGTTTCCCGCTAGCTAAAAATGAATGGTTCTGTATTTGAATCATTCATTAGTTTTAACTGCTAGCCCATATCGCAAAGGCCATTGCAAAGATGTCAGCGAAAACTGAAAATATGTCTGATCTAGAAAGTTTCGCCAATGCGTTGGAACAAAGTCCTGACTACAAAGTACTCCGGCGGGTGCCAGATCTGAAAATCAGTCAAAAGCCGATGGTAAAAGGGGCGAAGCAGGCTCTAATTTTAGATGCAGAAACCACTGGTTTGGATCTTGTAGAAGATGAAGTGATCGAACTTGGTTTTCTAGTGGTTGAGTATGTGAATGGTGAAATCATATCAATCCGCGATTTCGGTAATGAGTTGCGACAACCAGAAAAACCAATTCCACCTGAAGTCCAAAAGATTACGGGCATCACACCGGAAATGGTACGCGGCAAAGAAATAGATAGGGCTCGTATTTCTGCACTAATTTCATCGGTAAGCATTGTAATTGCTCATAATGCAGCATTTGATCGACCTATATGCGAAAGGCTCTTTCCAGAGTTGGAAAGTAAACCCTGGGCGTGTTCGTTAAGAGAAATTTCTTGGTCGGATTTTGGTTTTGAAAGCGCTAAACTTAGATATTTACTATTGGAGAGCGGTTTTTTCTTTGAAGCACACCGTGCATTAGATGATTGCGCGGCGTTGTATAACTTGCTGAAGAAGAAGGCAGATCAAGGTAGAACATTCTTTGAGATTTTAATGGAAAGTGCTCGGCTTAAGAGCCATTCGATTTCTGTAAGATCTCCTTATGGGCTGCGTCAAAATATGCGCAACATGGGCTACAGATGGTCGAATTATAAAGCTAGAGCTGGTGGAGAATGGAGGAAAACTGTTGCTACCACTCAGCTCGAACATGAACTTGATAGATTGAGGAATTTAAGTTCGGACCAGGTTTCGTGGAGCATCGTAGAAATGGATGCATTCTCTAGATATAAGATCGAGAAAACTATTTAACTAAAATAAGTAGGTTTGATCCTAGTAATAAGAGTAAAAGTGCAATCTGAGCACCCATGCTGATGGTAAAACCGATTGTTTTTAGTAGTTTCTTTTTTGCCCAAATTAAAAATTTTTCAATTTTGTCATCTGACACCTCGTCCTCTAGTTTAGAGGTGGTCCTGGATTTTGGACCATGTTGCAGCCCTTTTAAGGTGGATCCAGGTTTCATATCAGGCTGCGATTTTCTCGATGATTGATGTGGTGTCATATGC
>ERZ794982.75-NODE-75-length-59327-cov-48.278918_pt1 | contig 59327 bp, 49 predicted proteins | sample MGYA00433071_ERZ794982 | MGnify/ENA primary metagenome ERZ794982 (study PRJEB30140, sample SAMN00862574) | bioreactor metagenome | study: EMG produced TPA metagenomics assembly of the Bioreactor inoculated with sediment Metagenome (bioreactor metagenome)...
TTATCTCATAAATATGAAGAGTGATATAGCCGTGCGGTTATTTAGCGCTTACTTTTCATCAGGTAGCAAAGTTGATATTGCATTGTCTAGCATTGTATTAACAAGGTCTGCATTTGGTGATGTGCCAATTGTCCAGCTGACGGGCAAACCATCAAAACAATCAATTATAGGAGATAGGTATACTTTACCTGCAGGGATTCTAAATTCAGTGATGTCAGTAAGCCATTTATTATTTTTTTTATCAGAATGAAAATCTCGGTTCACTACATTATCAACTGCGGGACTTATTTCGCCTTTGTATGAGTTGTACCTTTTACGTTTGACAAATGGAACCACAAGATTTTCTTCCTTCATAATCCGCCGTACAACTTTTTCCGATACCGTTTGATTAATACCCTTTAGCGAATAATAGATTCTCCTGTAACCGTAAGTATCAGAGGACTCATTAAAAATTTTCCTTATCTGTACACGAAGTGCAACGTGCTTGTCAGTATTAATTGCCTGAACTTGGTAGAAGTAGCTACTTTTTGCCATACTAAAAACTCCAAGAAGTTCGTTGAGTTTATATGTATTTCTGAGTGAGTACACCGACCGCTTAGTGCATGCGAATCGGTAATTTTGGTTCTTCCGCAAATGTCCGTAAAACGCTATATTTTAGAGCGAATTCATGGTAAAATATAAGTAATATTTTTAAGGATGTGATTAGCCATATGAGTGACAATAATTGTTTAAATATTCGTTCTTTTTTCCCGTTTGAAGGACTTCATATTAATAATATTCAAGAAAACGATAGTAGTATCGAGATAAAGCTAAAATCAATAACAACTACATGCACTTGTCCAAAATGTAACACAGTATCTGAACATTGTCACGGCACCTACAAAAGAAAAGTTCAGGATCTCCCGATATTGGGAAAAAACGTTACGTTGCATATAAGAGCAAGAGAATATTATTGTGACAACGAAGACTGTGAAGTGAGTACGATTGCGGAAACGTTCAATGGTTTTATTGATTATTATAGTCGAATGACTGAACGGCTAGAAGACTTCCTTTGCTCTTTAGCATTAGAGACAAGTTGCGAAGGCTCGGCTAGAATAAGCAAACTCATTGGGATACGTATAAGTGGAGATACAATCATTCGTCTATTACTAAAGCGTTATGAAAATCAACCTTCATTCCAATGTGGACCGATTATCGGTGTCGATGATTTTGCAACAAAAAAGCGACATAATTATGGAACAATAATCGTCGATGAGGCCACGCATAAACCCATTACGATATTGGAAGGCAGAGATGGAAAAAGTTTAAAGGAATGGCTAAAAAATAATAAACATGTCAAGGTCGTTACAAGAGACAGAGCAAGTGCCTATGCAAAAGCCATTTCAGAAGAACTCCCCGACGCCATGCAAGTGGCTGATAGATTCCACCTTCATCAAAACCTCTTAGAAGCAATAAAAAAATCACTAAATCGTGAATTACCGGCTACGATAAAGATACCTAAAGAACCAGAATCAGAAATTGAAGTTAATAATAAGAATGATTCAACCATACATGAAAATTGTAGCGGTAAAAAAAACGCCACCAGCTGTGGATAACCTCCTGATTTTAGACACAAAGCGTTATCAACTTATCGTCAAAATACAACAATTCATAAAAGAAAGTTGCACCAAACGCGAGGTAGCTATACGGCTTGGAATAAGTCGTAATACAGTAAGCAAATATGCATCAGGCAATCCAAAAGAGCTAAGTTGTTATGGCATTAGACAAAGCAAATTAGATATTTATCAAGCAACCATCGTTGAGTGCCTTGACACGGGTTATAGCAAAAGCAAGACAATAGAACGAATAACGGAACTAGGTTATGAAGGCGGATCTACAAATGTCTATGACTATTTGAAAAAGGTTGAGCAGGCTACAAGAAAGACATTTGAGCCACAGCCATATATGAGAAATAAGACGACAGCACTAAAGAACAAAGCTGGTTCAGTAGGAAATAAATATGATTTTATCACTCGAAATGGCGTGTTCAGATATTTATGGATGAATGGTGAGTTAACCGATGAACATCAAAAGTATATCTTTGAACAATATCCAATATTATATAGAATCAAACAATGTATTGAAGAATTCAGGAATATGTTCAAAAGCAAAAATGTGCCAATGCTGTACTTGTTTATCGAACGCTATTCCTATTGCGAGATAAAAGAACTGGCTTCATTTGCAAATGGGTTAAATAAAGATATTGATGCTATCGAAAATGCAGTGGCCTATGATTTAAGTAATGGATTTGTTGAAGGGACAAATAGCAAATTAAAGATGATAAAACGAACGATGTATGGCCGATGCAAATTAAATCTTTTGTCAGCAAAGATGATGTTATCGCCGATAAATTCGGGATGATGTCTGACGGATATTTACGGAAGAACCTATTTTACCGATTCACGTGCACTTTTTAGACGGCGTACTCACTGAGGGCATTAATGATTATGGCCTTCTCACGATTTGTGAGTTTATCGATATTAATACCCTTATCTTTTTTTAATACATCAACAGCTTTTTCATATATGTCTCTTTTTATTTTTAGTTGATGAACCTCATTTTGCAGTTCTTTGACTTGCTGCTCAAGCGTTTTTTTCTCCGCATGTAAATTTGCTTCATCCGCCTGTGAATTAGTAGATTTGATTTCGTTTCTATTCATCGTATTTACGCCAAACTCCTTGTAGGTAAGTTTTCGTTCCCACACATAAAGATTCGAACGGGTAGTTCCATAATCTTCTGCTACTTCTTTTGCTGGTTTATTCCGAGTCTTAAAAGAAATGACTGCGTTCTCTTTTTCCTGCTGAGTATAGTGTATATTAGTTCCGTCTGATCCACAATATTTTTTTCACTTGGGGCAATTTCACGAATCCATTTATCCAGTAACGTACGACTAGGGTAACCCAATATCCTAACTGTACGCCTTATATTTTTACCATGTTCAATATAATAATTGACTGCTTTTTGCTTTTCCTCAAAACTATACTTACTTTTTTTACTATAACTGCTTTTTATCGTATCAGCAGCTTTATAAGCATAATACCAATTACGTAAAGACCCTTTTGATGGATATCCAAGTTCTCTAATAACTGTTGCATAACATAAATCATATTTTATGAGTAATTCAATAGCTTTTTTTCGATCTTCATATGAATACATTTGAAACCTCCTAACTTTATTAATGGTCCAGGATTATGTCCGCATCCCCTTTTATTCAAATATCTATTGTCAAATACATAAAGTTGGAAAGAACCGATTGAGCGCCTATGTTTTATAGTATCATACACAGTTATTGTAAAAAGATATTATTTGAATTCTTGTGTATATAGTAAAATTATGCTAAAATTTACTTAAAAGTACGCTTATAAAAGTGGAAGCGGACTGTGAGGTGCAAAAAATGATGGTAATTGATAAATTGAAAAAAGAATTCACAAATAATGGCGGTGTACTTAAGACATCTGAGCTTAATGATTTAGGTTTTTCTAGTAGGCAAATCAAGAAATTAGTTGATGATGGATTAATTTTTAGAATCAAGCGAGGTTATTATGAGCTAACAGACGAAATGAGCCGAGAAGAAGCTGTTATTGAAAAGCTATTTCCTCATGCCGTGATTTTTCTTGAAAGTGCTTTAATGCACTATGGGTATACAGATAGAATACCATCAGCTTGGCAGATTGCAGTAGACAAAAATAGCAATAAAAGTCAGTATGATATTGATTATCCTATGATAAAGCCTTTTTACCTTGACCCTAAATTCCTTGAAATTGGTGTAGATAAAATACAAATAGAGAATGTAAAAGTAAGAATATATGATAGAGAACGCACCATTTGCGATGTCCTCCGCTATGAGAAGAAGTTGGAGAGAGAAGTATTTAACAATGCAATAAAGCATTATGTAAAAGATCCAAAGAAAAATGTAAGAAAACTTTTTGAGTACGCAGAAATATTCAATATAAAGAATAAGACTCAAACATATATAGGAGTGTGGTTGTAATGGGTAATATTGCAGCGTCGGTATTAGCAAAATTGAAAAACAAAGCAAGGCAACAAGGTATCCCATTACAACAGCTTATAAATCTGTTTTGCCAAGAAGAGTTCATCAGGAGACTGGCTCGATCTAGCTATAAAAATAATCTTGTTCTAAAAGGTGGTTTCTTGTTGTATTCAATTAGTGGCTTTACTACCAGGCCAACTGTTGATGCAGATTATCTTTTGAAAAATTATTCAAATGATATAGATGCTATAGAAAAACTTGTTAGAGAGGTCATAAGTTTACCTAGTAAAAATGACTTTTTAGAATTTGAAATTAGAGGGTTAGAAAGAATAAGTGAGGTTAAAGAGTATCACGGTATTAGGTTGAATCTTACTGGTATTATTGGAAGAACAAAGACACCTTTTAGTATAGATTTTGGAGTTGGGGATATTATAGTACCTTCAGCAGTAGAAAGAACTTTACCGGTACTTCTTCCAGAGTTTGAAGAACCTATAATTTTAACATATTCTCTAGAGTCTACAGTGGCAGAAAAAATAGATGCAATTATATCACTGATGGAAGCTACAGGTAGGATGAAGGACTTCTATGATATATATTATTTAGCAACAACATTTGATTTTGATGGAAAAAAGCTTCAGGAAGCAATTTATGAGACTCTAACTAATAGAGCTAGATTATATGAAAAAGATTCTGTTGCTGTTATTTCTAGATTAATTAAGGATTCAGAAATTCAAAAAAGATGGACTAACTTCTGTAAAAAAATATTAAAATATGAATTAGATTTTAGTGATGTTGTTAATGTAATTATTGATTTTACATTACCACCTTATGAGTCAATCATAAAGGAGGATGAATTTTTTAAGAGTTGGAGCCATAAAGATAAAAGGTACATTTAACAAAAGTGGGAAAAATGATATGCTCCCTTTATAGTAGAAATTTTCATCTTGCGGGTGTTTTTTTAGATTCTTTTTTCGGCAACGATAATAAAAGAAGAGCACCTAATGTATATACAATGGACCGCATAGTATAATAAAAAACGAAGAAAGGAAAATGTGATATTCGTATCTAAAGATATCGCATAAGGAAAAATATGATAGACGAGAGATGGGTTTTTTATGAACAAGTTAAACCGGAAGAAGTAGCAAAAGGAGTGACGCGACGTATCTTAGCTTATAATAAGGAACTGATGTGTGTTGAGAATACTTTTGAAAAAGGGGCTGTTGGTGCCTTACATTCTCACCCTCACACCCAGGTAACTTATGTTGTTAGTGGTGAATTTGAATTTGAGATTGAAGGGGTGAAAAAAACGGTAGTTGCAGGCGATAGCATGTTAAAAACTGACAATGTGATTCATGGCTGTGTGTGTAAAGAACCCGGCGTATTGTTGGATATATTTAATCCGATGCGCGAAGACTTTGTAAAATAGTGTGGTTTCCTTTTCTTCCTTGTCTTTTTGTGTATAATTAGCTACAATAGGCATATCTAGAACAATAGACATAACAACACACAACTAGACAGGAGTATTAAAATGAAGAAAAAGAAATTGGCATTATTAGGTTACGGTTATTTGAATCAGGTGATTGCAAGGTCGGTTAAGGACGGCGTTCTCTCAGAGTATGAACTGGTAGGCGTCCTAGGGAGAAATCCGGCGCGGACTCAGCGCTTTGCCGATTATTTTAACTGTACACCATGTACAAATATTGAACAACTTATGGCGCTACAGCCGGATTTTGTATCAGAAGCAGCATCACCTCAGGCAGTAGTGGATTATACAGAGACGATTTTACAAGGCGGATCCCATATGATTGTGTTATCAACGTCGGCATTTGCAGATGTTGCCTTGTATGAGCGATTCGTTGATGTCGCATCGCAGAACAATACCCAAATATATATCGCAGGTGGAGCAACAGGAGCGTTTAACCTTCTTCAGACAGCGCTTTATATGAGTAAGACCCCCATTGATGTGACGATTACATCTAAAAAACCGCCACAGTTTGTTGCCTATACTCCGTTTAACCGAGAAGGAATATTAGGTATTACAGAACCGGAGCGAGTATATACTGGGACGGCTAAAGAGATTATTGATATTTATCCCTATGTATTTAACGTGATATATGCCACAGCTCTTGCCAGTGCAGGACCTGAAGAGACCAAGTTCAACATCGATGCAGTTCCCGGTCAAATAGGTGAAGATTATAGAATACAAGTCGAAGGAGACCATATAGATCTTGATTTGAATATCGGCGCTACAGACTATGCGATTGCTGCATGGAGTGTGGTGGCAATATTAAAGAACCTTGCTTCACCCGTTGTTTTTATATAAGCAGTGTAAGCTTTAAGGGGAGGGTCTAGGAGGAAAACAGGTAGGATGAATCCAAAAAACCAAGCGTTATTTGATGATGAGTTATTGATTTTTCTTAATCTATCGTTAGATGGGATTTTTATTGAAAATGTCAACGGTGATATATTAATATGTAATCAAGCCGGTGCGGATATGTTTGGCTATACGATAGAAGAGATTACACATTTAAATATTCAAGATTTAGTTCCTGCGTCGGAGTGCTTTTATATAAAAGAAAAGTATACCAAGCAAGACCTTTTCCCGCAAGAGTACATCGGCCGCCTCAATGTGAAAAAGGATGGAACACTTATTCACACAGAAATCAATTCAAAGATCGTTACATCCAAGGGTAAGCAGTATCTGATTGCATTTATACGTGATGCAACTAAGCCGCCACAGATGGACCCTAATGATCAAAAGGCCCGGTTTTCACAATACGCTTTAGAGCGTACGCGAGAAAAAGAAAAACAGATTTTGTTAGAGTTACATGATTCGGTGGGAAGGGAAAAAAGTGTGGTACCTCTCCTTGCAGTCGAGTACATAGAAAGCTTTAAGAAGAAGGTGAAAATCTGTCTCAAAAACGGCACGGTGTTGGAAAGCTATGACACGCTTAATCGTTTAGAACAGCAGATCATACCTACGGGAAGCTTTTTAAGGTGCTATCAAAGTTATATCATCAATATGCAGTGTGCAACCTTGGATAGCCACCACCAAGTTTTTATCATGGATAGTGGTGTGCGAATTCCTATCCGAAAGCGGCAATATCGACAGATCAGTACAACTTATATGACCTATAAAAGTCTGATGGTATAAAGTAAAAAAATATTTACCGAATCTGAGTAAGGATATATAAAAAACCGAACGTTTTTTACAAAAGTTAATAAAATGTTCGGAAAATGCTTGCATAATATTTGAACCTGTATATAATTATACTAGTTAGCACCTTGTGTTAACGGATTGATGCGAAGTATATACTCAGAAAGGTAGGCAGAAAATGAATAATTTATTCAAAAAATCAGGTGTTATTATAGGTATAGTAGGTGTTTTAATTGTAGGTGTTGTTCTAGGTATAACATCAAAAAATGTGTTATCTAAGGCCAATGAGCCAGTAAGTGAGGACATTGAGTCCGACCAAAGACCATTACTTATTCAAGGGGCTATGGATGTTGAAACAGAAATTATGATGGCAGCATTAGAAAACCATGAAGAGGTAACTCTTGGTGTATGGAAATATACCAAAGGAACAATAAATGATTATCCGGTTATTATCTCAAGAACACGTATTGGAATGAGTAATGCGGCAGCATCAACGGTCCTTGCTATAGAACAGTTTAATCCGGTGGCGATTATTAATCAAGGGACTGCAGGAGGACATGATCCGGATTTGCATAAATATGATATTGTTCTTGGTAAACATATCGTTAACATGGGCGCTTTTAAGACAGATTTTGTAGAAAAAGGTGAAGGTATACATCCGACGACATGGCACCAGTTAAACTTGGAAGTTATGGACCAAGAAACCGGTGAGTGGAAAGATGTCAACCGTTTTGAGTCCGATGCTAAGCTTTTAGAGGCTGCTAATAGTGTAAAAGACTTGCATACCAAAGGGAAAGTTGTAGAAGGAACCATTGGTTCAGCTGACGAATGGAACAAAGAGATTGATCGTATCCTATGGTTGCATGAGACGTTAGGGACATCGGCAGAAGAAATGGAAACAGCATCCGTTGCTCAGATTGCAAAAAACTATGCTATTCCCTTCTTAAGTATCCGTATTCTTTCAAATAATGAAGTCCACAAAGAAGAATATGATCGTACAACCGGAGAAGATTCACAAAAATTTACAATAGAGGTAGCAAAAGCATATATTAACAACAACCTTAAAGCATCAGAGTAATATAAAAACACAAGGAGAACAGCAGTTACGTCAGATTTTCGTAGCTGCTGTTTTTTGCGTCTTTTTCCAATATTCTGTCACTTATAGCATCCATATATAAAAAAATCATAAAAAGAAGTAAAATCATAGTAAAGTGATTTTTTTAACAAACTATATTGGAGGGTTATAGCAATGATAAAAAGAAAGATCAGTATTTTGCTCACGGTGGTTCTCTTAATCAACACCATGACATCAAATGTATTAGTTGCCGAGCGCTCAGTACAAACCAGCGAAAACAGTGGAGGTTCGGATATTTATGATGCGCTGGGGATTGATAATTCCATGACACCAGATGGATATAATCCACAAAGTACAGATAATCCTTATGGGAAGGATACGTATGTACCGAATCCGGTCAATGAACTCTATGATATCACGACGAACTTTGATGTGGGTGCATTTACATCCGTCTCTGAGGATAAGAGTACCCTAGATGCCTCAAACATGTCAAAGACAACTCAGCCAATGCATCTTTGGCAATCCATCAATGTCTATGGATATAATGTCAACAGGTATTTTGATGTGTTCTCAGCAAGCCCTATGAATAGAGATATCACATCGACCGGCACCTTGCCGGATACACTTAGCCAAGCATATGCATGGCATCCGATTAAATCGATACAACAGACAGGATACTTGCAAAGTTCTAATTTGATTAGTGATAAGGAACCCGTCGTATCATCAGCTGTTGAGGGGAACTTTAGTGGCGATAGTACAGGCAGAGAAAATGATGTGGTTATGATTTATACCAAAAACTTGAATCGGGTCAACAGCGTGTATATACGCATTGGGTCCTTAGGTGAGGATGAAAACTGGACATTTGGGCAGGAGACTGCGATTATTGACAATCAAGTGATTGGCAATGGTGAAGAAGGGGTTGGCGGAAGGGATAATTTTACAGAAGCGCCCTTTTTATTAAAAAACTATCTTCAGATTGTAACCGGGGATTACAACGGAGATGGTATTGACGAGATTGCTGTATATATCCCGGAACTTAATAAGTCGCGTATTGAAGTATATGAATTAGCTACCGGTACTTCCACAGAGGACTATACTGACTTTGGGAACTGGAATCATGTGTGGACGCACTATCTTAATGAAACCAATTATGTCTCCAATATGGTCTCTATGGTTTCAGGCGATGTCAACTCGGATAATATTGATGACTTGGGTGTGACATGGGGGTATTATTATGGACCTGATGATAATAAGCCAAGTAAGGCGACAATCATGTTCGGCGAGTCAGCAAAGATGCTTCAAGAACATTATGACATTGAGTTAACCTATGACGGTTCGAGTATCGTTCGCTCTAGCTTTGCTTTTGGTGACTTACTTGGCGTGAACAAAGAGACGTTAGTTCTTGGAGGACAATTATCAACAGATATACAAAATCAAAATACGACGTCTAGGTTTATAACAGTTTATGAATGGAATGGGCAAGATTTTATCCAGTCTCCAAGTTTATCAAGGAATTTTGATTTATTTGCCTATGACCAAGAGACAGGACGCTTTATATACCAGGATGTAATGTTTGCTACCAGCGATGGAAGCGTCGACCTAGAGAAGGCAAGAGAGTATACTTTTTTGAAGGATGCTACAGTCCTTGATGAGAGGACATATAGTTTTTATAGCTCTCCTCTTATGCCGGCGAATATTGATATAGTAAAAAACGGCGTTGGCAAAGCTACAGGAATCTATTTTGACAGTCTCTTTTTTGAGTTGAATAATAATGATATGAACTTAGTCTATACAACAGACAATAAAGCGTTGATGCAAAATGGCAACATCGATATCAACGATTTTGAACATTATGTGGAGTATGATCTTCAGGTGGTTGACTTTACAGGAGATGAAAATGAAACCGTATCCACCTTAGCCCAGTATATCAATGTGAAAAATACAGCTTCAGCGACGGTTGTAACACCTGCAACAACTGTTCGAGAAGCCTATTATAAAAACTGGTGGAATAAACTTTGGAGGATTAAGTCCTACCGGGATAAAGTTCTTGAAGAGGGTTCAGAAGAAAACTTTTCCATGGAGTATATTAAAAAGTATGCACCCACGTATTTGCTATCGATGAACTTGGATAAAAGCAATGCAGGTGCAGCCGTTCCTGAGGACTTAAAGTCAAGTAGAACCAATAAAAACTTTACGTCGACATTAGTCAGTGCCAATCTGGACAAAAACGATACGTCCTATTTGTCGTATACAGGCACCCATTCTATGGTATATTCAGACCCTAAGGTACTGGCAGTCGTGGCTTCACCTCCGTATTTTGATGACTTAATGCAGCGTGATGACTTGTCTGGAGCCTATAATGAATCAACAACTTCCTATGGCACCTCATCTTCCTCGGGAACAGTGGATGGACATACAGGAACGTTTTCCATTGGTCCGGTTGTTGAAGTGACCACTCCAGCCTCGACGTTCACCTTTAACGCTGAAACCTTATACAATATGACCCATACTGTAGAGACGAACCATAACACAACCTATAGTATTGAATATACGGCATCGACAGGAGATGATATTATTGTTCTTTATTCGGTTCCGACAGCAATCTATTCATACAAACTCTATAATGTGGATGAAGGTGGCAATATCAATGAAGAAGACTTAGATGTGTCTATTCCTTATGAGCCATCGGTGAGATTGCTTCCCAATAGTACCTATGAAAAGTTAACGGAAGTCTTTGAAGATTTACCAGATATAGGGGCATCAGTATTGACCCACACTTTAGGAGATCCAACGACATATCCTTCATCACTCGATAATTATCAACATGCCATTGCTTATAAGGGCGATCCAACAGGTGTCGGATTTAGTTCAAATGCCGCAAGCATTATACAATCTGTCGAAATAACAGAGGAAAGTTCAGAAGTGTTTACAAATGGATTTGAGATAATGACAACTTATCAATGGGGATGGCAAACTAGCTTTACCGGAGGTTCGACCGCAGGATTTACTGTAGGTGGTGGTGCGGATTGGACAACTGGAAAAGTCGAAGGAACAGGGAGTCTATTTACTGCAGAGATGCAGAATATGCCCCTTGAGGCTGAGCCTTATGGATATGGCTATAATTGGAAAGTGTTCATGCATAAGCATCGAATGGATGACGGTTCGTCGATTCCGGTAGTCAATTATCTTGTCAGTGGCGTAGTAGCACCGCCAAAGTTGCCTCAAGATTTTGAACAAGTGATTGATAACAATGCGTCAGAAGAAATAATCGATTATTCGAAAAATATTAAGCTACAATGGACTTATGACGAACTCATCTCAGGATTTGAGATTTATCGTGAATATGATTTTCCTTCAGGAAGCGGGCGAATAAAAATAGCTACTGTCCCATTTTCCAAGGGGACCGATGTTGACTCGGATAAAGTCTATGAATTTTCATATATTGATACGCAGTTAAACCCAAATACGGAGTATAAATACTCGATACAAGCCATAGGCGCCCAAGAACCGAGAAGAAGTATATATTCTGAGACGCTTGTGGCAAGAACAACAACAGATGTCGGCTATCCAAGTATAGAGCTAGAAGGTCTCATGACAGGTACAGACACATCAGTACCCAATCTAGATCTAAAAGTTGATAGTGCAAAATCTGTAAAAGCGATTATAAAAGACGGTGATACGCTATTAGATGCGGCACCTAATAATTCAGACGGGCTAACGTTACAATGGCAAGCCTTAAATAATGGGGTATGGCAAGATATACCGGGATTAACGACAGATACGATATCTTTTCGGTCGCCATCACTTAAAGCTAGCGGAACCCAGTATAGATTGCGGGTGAATCGTGTATATTATGATGAAGGTTCAAGAGAGACCTATTATATCTCCACGTACTCAAAGAAATTTCAACTTAATGTATCAAAATACGATGTCTTCTTTGATGAGGCTAAGATTAGAGAAAGTGGAGGCAAGTACGCTCTGGATGTCACTATTAAGCCGGATAATCTAGCGCAAGTTGCACCGACGAAGCTTTTGTCCCTATCGGTCACAGGCAATAACTTTAAAAAGACCGTACAGGTGCCGCTTTCACCAGTGGCAGGCGCAGGAGAAGCAACGCTAAATGCGCTTGGAACAGCAGATTTGGGTGTGTTAAATGATGGAATATATTCTGTAACAATCGCATATTCCGGGGACGAAAAATTTAATTCGCGCAGGTATATCGGCGAGTATCCGTTTGTTACCGGTAGCTCTACATCCGGGTATTACCTATCCTTGGGTGAAGGAGGCAAAAGTGTCTTTGAATATAATGCCCCCTTGCAATTGGAAACATTTGAAGTGACCGAAGGATCCAAAATTCCTTTTACTGAGGTGACGTATAAGTACTCAAAAAGAGATGGTAGCCAATTGCAAGACTATACAGAAGGAATGAACATTCAAGCAGGACAATATATCATGTTCGCTTATAGTGCGCAAGGATGGTTAATTGATTTTAAGGACTTTGAAATCAAACCGCTAGATGTTATTGTGCGTATTGTGAATGCCAATCCAGCGCAAAACACAAACAATACATATATTATGAGTAAGACAGATACGGGAATTCTACCGGAAAATGAAAACCCTCGATATGCCTATGAAATCGTCTCGGATCAATATGACCAGGGAACAAAAAATCAAATGATTGAAGTCTTAGAATCCAGTGCATTAAGTTTTGAGACGATGATAGTTAATACGGCGGGAAATCGTGTTGAAGAGGAGCTTAATGGTTTGTTGGCACCGTCAAGCTATACGATACATCCGCTTGCAAAAGAAGGTTTGCCAGGCGATTATAGATTTATCTATGAGCAGACACAATTTATTGTCTATGGTCGAAGTTTAGAGGTTATAGCAGATGTTGAAAAGATAAATGGAGAGGCGGCAGGAGAAGTTAGTATCAATGCGAATAAAAATTTTGCCAGTCAGTATAGAGAAGGATCGTCGCTGATGTTCATGGCACATCCTTTTGATGGTTATGATTTTGACGGCTGGGAAATCATCAATCTGGATAATGGTAATCCGGTTGCTTTGGAACAAGAGGTTCAAAAGGAAAGTATACTTAACTATATTCTAGAAGAGCATCCGATTAAAATCATAGCTAATTTTAAAGAAAAACAACGCATTGTAACAACAACAATCACACCCAATAATGATGCGGGTAGTGTGAATATGTATGTTGGTGAGACACTGATATCTTCGGGAGTAATATTAAATAAAGGAATTACAGTTGATGTAATTGCTCAGGCAAATCCCGGATATACTTTTGACAAATGGTATGTTGATCAGACGCCTTCTGGGGCTACCGGTGAGCATGAAGGGACGAAGCATCCAAATGGAACGTATTCCTTATCACATGTTGTGACCGATGCAAGCCAGGCGAAAATCACAGCACATTTTGCAAGAGATAAGTATCTACTAAATCTTAGTGGCAACATTCAGGCAATCAATGCAAAGACTGGAGCCGTTATTTTAAATGGTTCCAAGGTCAGTGGAGATACACTGATACAGTTAAAAGTCAAAGAGGGGTACAGTGTGAATGATGGCGCCTTGTGGGAGATTGAAGGCAGTACATTTGACGGGCAAGAGCACTTAGATGCAGACGCGAACCCGACACCGGTATTTTCCATAACAGAACCGACAATAGTAAGCTTGTCAACGGTTGCCAACAAATATGACCTGTCGGTTTCCACCGTGACTGGCGGAGCCATTGAGATATGGCTAAACGATGTCAAGCAAAGACCAGGGGACTTAAAGCTACAAGGCGGAGATAAGATGACCTTGGTTTGTAAACCGGAAATTGGCTACAGATTATCAGCACTTGAAGTAAATACAGTGTCGATTGATGAGCGGCTTGAGAATGGAGAACCCATTCCAGAATATACAATTGACAGCATTACATCAGATATAGATGTAGAGGCTGAGTTTACGCCTTTTACACCGGAAGAGACATATAAGGTTCAATTATTTGATACCAATGATGCTCTGGAGAAGATAGAATATACTTACATTAATCAATACGACGAGCAGCTTCCTTCCCAAGAAACAGTTACAGGGCCTGCTATTGAGATTTATAAGGATTATAGTGTTCGTTTTGATGTCTCGACAAAGCAAGGGTATGCAATTAAGCGCTGGTACTTAAACGATCGTATTGTCAAGGTGGATGATAAGGAGTATAGAGGAACCAGCTATATATTGGCAAAACCCAATGCAGATGCCAAGCTTCATGTGACGTCTGCTGCCAACATTCAATATATGTTTTCATATGTGGATTCAGACAGGTTTAGGGTAACCGATGTTAAGAACAATCCAATTCCTTCGGGTAACCATGCCTATCCTGCCGGAAAAGAGTTTGTGATATCGGCGAACAACATCCCAGAGGGACAGATGATTAATTATTGGATGCTGAATGGTCAGGTTCTCTATGATGAAGTTATCCCATCCAATATGGCGACTTTTTCCCAAGTGGATAGGCGCCCTGTAATTGATGAACAAATACGCTATAGCTTGGACCAAAATATTCATGACATTGATGTGGAGTTTATTAATGCATATACCCTGGCATACAATCAACCAGAGCATTCAAAGTGGTCGATAGTGGTGGATAAGCCAAATCCTTATAAAATCAATGCAGATGGTAGTTTTACAGTTCAAGAAGGCGCTTCAGCGACATATCGTATAGAGCCTGAGCGTGGATATGAAATCGTCAGTGTAAGCCATAATAATATACACTATCCGATCAATGACAGATTAGGTGAATGCATTTTTACAGTAGATAATGTGACTAGCGATACAATGATTCAGGCAGTTGTTAAAAAGCGTTCCGACTATGCAATCTTAAGCGACTTGAAGATTGAGGGGCTAAGCCTATCACCAGCTTTTTCCTATGATGTTAAGGAGTATAGCGCGAATGTAGATTATCTGGTGGAATCCTTAAATATAGAAGCGATACCTTTTGATAAAACTTCAAGTGTAAAAGTAGTGGGTCACACCGATCTATCAGCAGGGAATAATAAAGTGCAAGTCCTTGTAACGGCAGAAGACGGAATCACTCAAGAGATATATACCATATATGTGACAAAAGAAAAGGCGCCGTCTTCAGAAAGTAGACTCAGTAGTTTATACATCAAAGGAGTTAAGATATCCCCGGAATTTCATCCGGATGTTAAAGCATATACGGCATCGATAGATCATACTCAAACAAGCGTTAATGTAGTGGTAGCATCTATGGAATCTACAGCAGATGTGCAGGTTATCGGACATACAGGCTTGGTGACAGGTGATAATAAAGTACAGATCGTTGTCACAGCAGAGGACGGAGTGTCCAATAGCATATACACCCTTCATGTCACAAAAGAAGCACCACCAGCACCGCCAAGTGGAGGCGGCGGAGGCGGAGGCGGTATCCGAGAAGAGATTATTCTTCCAAGTACGGATTCGTTTGAAGAGCCTGTAACAGTAGACAATGAGACGATTGTTCGCCTGAATGTTGAGTATGAACGTACCCAAAAATCTGATACAGTTGTAGTGGATGAGGGAACATTATTAAACATGGTTGAGCAAGTGCTAAAAGAAAGTAGTCAACAAAAGACAAGTCCAAATGTTCAGATTAACATTCAATCCGAAAAAAGCTTGGAGACAGCGGCAATTCATATGTCAACCGAGGCCATCAAGAACTTAGTATCAAACAATCGTAGCTCATTAACCTTAAGCACCAATACGGTAACGGTTACACTGGATGCCAAAGCCTTAGAGCATGTTAGTAAGAATGCAGATGAGACAGTTATCCTTGACTTTGCCAAAGTTAATGCGGGTGAGGTAGAAGAAGAAAACGAAAACGATACAGCGCTTACATATGATATAAATATCCTAAGTGGCGAAGAAGAAATCAAAACCTTATCGGAGGGTTCGGCAATGGTTGAGATTGTGTATCCGTTGAAAAAAGGACAAGATCCAAAAGGAATTAATGTTTATCACATCAATGAAGCAGGTAAGATGAACAGGGTTCCCTCAACATATGATGCGAAAAAAGAATGTGTTATTTTTTCTGTTAATCATTTTTCCCATTATAGGGTGACTTATGATGTATTACAGGCATGGGAAATTCCATATGCCGATGTTAGTGCGGATACTTGGTACGAACAAGCAGTGAAGTATGTTGATTATCATAATTATATGCGTGGTACGAGTGCGACTGAGTTTTTACCGGAAGGAACAATGACAAGAGCCATGATTGTCACGGTTTTATGGCGGATTGAAAATGAACCCAAATCTTTTGATGCAATAGCTGAATATGATGATGTCGATGCACAAGCATGGTATGCACAAGCGGTGCGTTGGGCTACTTCAAAAAATATTGTTCGTGGCTATTCAGAAGATGTATTTGGACCTGACGATATGTTGACCCGTGAACAACTAGCCCAGATATTAATGAACTATGCCAATAGCAAGCAACTAGATACTCATAAGCAAGCGGATTTAACCTCCTACTTGGATGAAGAGGAGATAGCAGATTGGGCATTTGAAGCTGTAAGTTGGGCAAATGCACAAGGTGTATTAACGGGTACAACGGGAGATGTGTTGGCGCCAAAAGAGAGTGCAACACGGGCGCAAGTCGCAGCCATCATTATGCGATTCATGGAAACTGTTTATCAGTAAACATAAAAAAGGATGTCGGAAAATTATTTTCCGACATTTCTTTTTTTATAACAGTGCATTGAAGCAAGAATCATTTGACCGTAATGAGCAAAATATTATACAATATAAGGAAAGTAATGGACAAAGGTTTGACTATAATAAATAGACAAGGTGATAACGGTGCATATAATTGATAAAAATGTTTTGAGTATATTGGATCTGTCTTTAGATGGTATATTTATTGAAAATCTCAAAGGAGATATTCTGATGTGCAATCAATCAGGAGCAGACATGTTTGGCTATACCATTGAAGAGATGACAACCCTAAATATTCGGGATTTGGTTCCCGACTCCAACAATTACTACCTAAAAGAAATCTATAGTAAAGAGGACTTATTTCCCCAAGAGTATATTGACCGCATTAATGTAAAAAAAGATGGTACCCTTATACGTACGGAGGTTAATTCTAAAATCATAACATCCGGTGGCACGGAGTACTTGATTGCATTTGTGCGTAATGCCAGTCTTGTGTCAAATCTAGATCCCAATGATCCGCAGCGGCAAAAGGTTTTATCATCAATTGAAAAAATCATTGAAAAAGAACGACAGATATTATTGACACTTGAAGATTCTGTTGGGAATGAAAAATATGTTATTCCCTTAAGCTCCGTCATGTATATTGAAGGCATACATAAGAAAATCAAGGTGCATTTTATTAATGGAACGACCATAAGTGGTTATGGGCGAATCAGTGAAATTGAGCAACAGATCGGAGCGAAGGGAAGCTTTTTACGTTGTTATCATAGCTATATCGTTAATATGCAGTGGGCATCGATTCACCATGAGAACAAAGTATTTGTCATGAAAAATGGACATAGCGTGCCCATGAGGACACGCTATTATAGCAAGTACAAAAAACTCTATGAAGAATATCAAAAAGCCATTGAGTGCATCAAAACGGTGTAAACTTTGGAAAAAAACTGTCAATTTTGGCAATTATGTTTATAAGAGCTAAAAAAATGTGTAATATGTGGATATCTTATCAAAAAATACGGAGGATACGAGCATGTTTTTTTCAAAGAAATGTAAAAGATTACTAGCGATATGCATGGCAGTTATTATGATAACCCAGTGGGGAGCGCTGAGTGATATTCATGGGCTGTCGGTAGGAAGTAATGAAAAGATATATCCGATATCAGATGTGGATGACCTACGTGCACTTCAATATAACCCAAATGGAAGTTATATGCTGACCAATGATATTGATTTATCTGAAGTGAGTGATTGGGAACCTTTATCGATTACGTTTAATGGAAAGCTTAATGGGAATGGATATGTTATTCGCAACATGACATCGATAGGTACATCTAGCTCTCCTTTTGTAGGGTTGTTTCAATCTATTGGATCAGAGATGGTCATATCCGACCTGGGGTTTGAAAATATTACTTTGGAAGTCCCCCAAAGTAGCTATTATGGTGCAGGTGCTATTGCATCAAATGCAACAGTTGCTATTGGTGGTACTATAGAAAATGTCTATGTAACAGGTAAGGGAACCGGAAAAGTGTCTGGTTTGTTGGGAACAACGTTTCATACAACCATTCGAAATTGTTATGCTTCATTAGAAGGAACGCTTAGCTATGGGGGGGTTGTTGAATCTTATAATGGATTTAACTTGACAAGAAGCTATTATAATGCAGATGTGACGACGTTAAGAGCGACGAATGTTGGAGACCCAAAGACGGCAGATGAATTAAAACAAGCGATGACGTTTGAAGGATGGGATTTTATCAATGTATGGCAGATAAAAGAAGGGCAATCCTTTCCTACATTTTTTTCAGATAGAGAGCCTATACTTTTACAAGGGAATGTATTTGGACAAGTTAAATCGGGAGAGCTACATATAGAATTTGTGTATTCAAACCCGATTCTACTTGGAAGTGGCAAGGTATATGTGTATAGAAAAAATGATGATGGGTTAATAGGAACCTATGATGTGACAACAGGGTCCGTGGTTGATAATATACTTAACCTAGATATTAGTGCTCCGATTGAAGCGGATCAAGACTATTATATCCTCGCTGATGAAGGAATTGTATCGAGTCAAACGGGTAAAACGGTACAGGAATTATCGAATAGAGAACGTATAGTTTTTCACGTGGTGGAGTTTCAAGAGGGCAGCGGAACAATAGAAGATCCATATCTAATTTATTCAGTTGAAGACTTAGAGCGGATACGCGAAGGGGTAGACTTTAATTATAGATTGATGAATGATCTGGATTTATCTACAAAACCTAACTTTATGCCTATTGGTAGCTATGACGTATCGATGAATAGGCTTCATATTCCCTTTACAGGGACTTTTGACGGGAATGGTTACACTATCCATGGGCTGACGCAAGAGGGCATTGACTATATGTACAGCAGTGGGTTATTTGGATATTCTCAAGGGGATATTATGAACCTCGGGATAGTTGATGTTGACATCTCCAGTGTTGCGACAAATCTTGGACAAGGAGGAGCATATGTCGCCGGACTGGTTGGGGTGAATGAAGGGAGAGTTACCAACTGTTACTCAACAGGGCGAGTCACCGGGACAACAAATACAGGCGGTCTTGTCGGGAATAATCTTAATGGAGGTGTGATTGACCGTTCCTATAGTGAAGTGGATGTATACGGTAAGTCGCTTTATGAAGGTTCTAATTATTATAGCGGAGAATACATGTATTATACCGGAGGACTAGCCGGGCGTAATGCGCTCAATGGACAGGTTGTTAATTGCTACGCTACAGGCGACGTTGAAGGTGGTTCACAAGTGGGTGGACTTATTGGTAATCAATTTAAAAATGCAGAAGTTCGCGATAGCTATGCACTGGGAAATGTTAAGGGATATACTGATGTCGGTGGTTTTGTAGGGCGTAACTATCATAGTTCGATAATAACTAATGCATATAGTACAGGATATGTAAGTGAAGTAGGTGCCGGAACGTTGGACTTTGGTGGTCTTGTTGGTGAGCAGGCAGCAACATTGAATAATGGATATTATGACGGTGAGCGTTCAGGTCAGATTGATACAGGTAAAGGTGAGCCAAAGACCAAGGAAGCAATGCAAGAAGCGGCAACTTTTGTAGGCTTTGACTTTACAAATACATGGACGATTAATCAAGGAAGAACGACACCGTATTTTGCTAGCTTAGTACCTACTTATCCACCGGCGGTGGATAATCATGCACCAACAATTGATGCTGAGATTGCTGCTATTGAAGATACGCTTAAGGAAGGAACATTGAGCGCAGTTGATCTGGATGGGGATACAGTTACTTTTACCGTGGTTGAGACGACGAGTGGAGGCGCATTAACTGTAAAATTATCGGGAGATTATACGTATATGCCTTATCGGGATGTAACAGGAACGGATCGATTTGTTGTTGCACTTGATGATGGATATACAACGACAGAGGCGGCGATAACGATTCATATTCAAGAAGTTGATGATTTACCTATGGCCATCGGTGACGATGTCGTCGTTGATGAAGACAGTGTAATCACAGGTGTCTTACCTATCTATGATGTGGATGGAGGCGCAGTAAGTTATGGAATCGATGCGAATCCAAAACATGGTGATTTGTCGATTAATGCAGAGACAGGTGCATTTTTATATGAGCCTGAAGCAAACTATTATGGAAAAGATGTCTTTAGATATGCAGTGAGTAATGGCATCAGTACAACTTCAGGAGCAATCAATGTGACGGTTCATCCGGTAAATGATGCGCCGGTAGCAGATAATGGCATGATAACGGTTAAGAGAAAACGGACAGTTAACAAGCAGATTGAGGCGTTCGATATTGATATGGATACGTTAACGTATACGCTAGTTGATGATGTCGACCATGGAACTCTGAATTTGTCCTCAAATGGCGAGTATAGCTATTATGCACAGGCGAGCGGCTTGACACAATTTAGCTATCAGGTTTCAGATGGCACGTTGACAGATACAGGGACGATTAGAATTAAAGTGAAGAGTGAATCCAGTAATAATAATCAGCAAGTTCCACCAACGATAAATCCGGACGCAGATCAAGTTACAGATGAACCGATAGTCATTGACATAGAAGATGCACAGGTAGGAGAAGATAATGTCGAAGTAGCTTTTGTGCCTGGTAGTTCTAATGTTCAAGTTCAACTCAATGTAGAGAATCTACAGACGTTACAAGCGACAAAAAAACTCCTAGAGGTAAAGACAGACTTTGCCCATTATATAGTAGATGCGAGTAAGATTGACATTGATACGATTCAAAGTACTTTTGGTCAAGGCGTGAGTCCTTCACAGATTTTGGTATCAGTACATATGAAAAAAGCACAAGATAAGAACCTAGAGATGAACGATGCACTAGATGCCCGTGACGGACTGGAGGTCATGAGCACACCTGTTGAATTTGAGATGGAGTATTCATACAATGGAAAAACGGTTAAGGGCAACGTGTTTACTGGATATATTCGTCGCTTAATCCTTATTCCAGAACATGTGAACCCTGCGGATGTTACGACAGCAGTCGTCATTGAAGCAAATTATAGTATGCGTCCTGTACCGACAAAAATCGTTGAACGGGATGGACGTTACTATGCAGAAGTTCATAGCCGAACAAATTCAACTTATGTGCTTATTCGCCAAGATGTGAATTTTTCTGATATGCATCAGCATTGGTCAGAGGATACGGTCTATATGATGGCTTCAAGACTCATTGTTCAAGGCAAAAGCGCGACGCATTTTGAACCGGATGCATTTACATCAAGAGCAGAGTTTATAACAATGGTGGTCAAAGCTATGGGGCTTGATGTGCAGATGAGTGATACACAATTTTCTGATGTGAAGGCGAAGGACTGGTATTATGAAGCCGTTCAAACCGGAGCGCACTATGGGTTGGCTTCAGGTTATAATCAGACATATCGACCCAACGATACCATTACCCGAGAAGAAGCATGTGTCATCTTAAGCCACATGATGCATTTGATTAAGGAAGATGCAGATCGGTTTGATGCGAACAATGTTACAAAAGGAATCAATGCCTTTTCAGATCAAGCACAAGTAGCGTCATGGGCGGTTGATAGTGTAGAGCTAGCTGCCGCATATGATATTCTTCAAGGTAAAGGAGAAAATCAGATAAAACCCAAAGATTATCTGACCCGCGCAGAAGCCATAACGTTTGTTCATAGAGTTATGAAAGCGTTGGAATTGTTTTAAGAATATGGGAACTCTAAAATTAATAACAAGGATAAGACAATCAATGTAGAAACTCAAATATCATAAGTTTAAACACTAATCTCCAAAAGCTCCTTATCAATCAGCAAGATCTTCTTTTGACCTAAAAATCGGATTGTGCCGTCCTTAGCTAATTTGTTCAGGTATCGACTCATGGTTTCACGGGTCATACCGGCAAAGTTAGCCATGTCTTCTCGGCTAAGCGGATTGTCAATAAGAGGACCTTCAGGACTTAAGTGACCAAATTTATCATAAAGTTGTAAGAGAAGATAGGCAACTTTAGAATCTGTGTCTGTAATCACCAGATTTTCGAGTTTGTCTTCAATAGTAATCATTTTTTTAGACAGTTCGGTCAGCATGGACCGGCAAAGGTATGGATGAAGATCAAGAATCGCATCCATATCTTTTTTTTGTAGTGTGCATAATTGCATTTGACTTAGAGCAATAACAGAAAAGCGATAAGGTTCATAATCGCTGAGAAGATAATATTCACCGATGATATCGCCATCTGACTGAAGAGAGATAATCTGCTCTTTTCCAAGCGCGCTTGTACGAACAGACTTGGCGATGCCTGTATTGATGATGTATAGTGTCGAAGAATGGTCACCCTCTCGTACAAAGGTTTCTCCTTTATTCACGGTAATATGGTGAACTTTTTTCAAGATTGCGATTTTATCTTCCCGAGAAAGGGACTTAAAAATAGAGACTTTGCTAATGCAAAGACCATGGGAACAATGCTGGCAGTGGTTCGTATGTGACATCCTAAGACACCTCCTTATGTTTCTTATATTGTATCATAAAAAATATGTTTTAAGCTATTGGATGTATTTGTGATTTGAATCACATACAAAGAAAAGGATAAAGAGTAAGATATATCCATAGTCATTAAAGAGAATACGAAATGGAGGAATATGAATGAATATAGCGATTATTTATTGGACAAGTACAGGGAACACCGAAAAGATGGCGCATCTTATTGGGCAAGGAATTCAACAAGTCAATGCGGACAGTGCGTTAACGATAAAACCAGTGGCTAAAAGCGAATGGGTGGATATAGAACAAAGTGATATCGTTCTCTTGGGATGTTCGGCCATGGGCGTTGAAGAGATTGATACATCCGAGATGGAACCATTTATTAAACAACATGCACAAGCCTTTGCAGACAAATCCATTGCATTATTTGGATCTTATGGTTGGGGCGACGGTGAATGGATGCAAGAATGGGAGGCGATGATGGATGGACTAGGCGCTAAGATTGAGTTAGATAGCTTGATTGTTAATGAACTGCCTGAAGGCGCTTCAAAAGAAGCGTGTATTGCCTTTGGTCAATCAGTGAAAGGAGTGTTAAGATGAAAAATTTTGATATGAATATGTCAATTGGTGATAGCGTGACACTTTACCCGGTACTATCAGGAGTGTATATGCAATATGGAATAGACTTTTGTTGTGGAGGAGAGCGAACAGTGGCAACAGCCTTAGATGATACAAAAGAAAAGCAGGAAGTGGTGTTAAAGGCTATTGAAGAGACGCTCATAGCACTAGAAGCAAGTGGTGAAAGTACAAGAAAGCTCAGTGAAATGACCAATCAGGAATTGATTGACAACATTGTCCACAATCATCATGGATATCTTCGCCGAATCTTACCGGAACTGGGGATAAAGCTTTTTAAATTAATTGAAGTCCACGGGCAAAGCCATCCGGAGCTTTTTGAAGTCCATCATTTGGTTGGGATGTTGCGGATAGAATTAGAAGCGCACCTGGTTAAAGAAGAACAACAGCTTTTTCCGCTAATCCTAGATGGTGACACGACGAAGGTAGAGAAGCTGATTTATGAACTTGAAAAAGAGCATGACGCGGCAGGAGATATCCTTAAGCGCTTAACGGTGATTACAGATCACTTTAAGGTACCAAAAGATGGGTGTGCGACGTATTCAGTAACTTATGGAGATTTACAACAATTACAAGCGGATATGTATCAGCATGTACACAAAGAGAACAATGTATTGTTTCAACGATTTTAAAAAGAGTTACATATGTAACTCTTTTTTTGAGCATATTTAGATACAATAAACCTAGTTCATCAAGAATATATTAGTTGGAAGGAGAAAAAAGCATGGATATATTCACACTAGGTTTTTGGATTCTTGGTATTATCGTCTTTATCCTTGCGATAAAAAAAGACAAAGAACAAGCCAAGCAGGCGATGAAAAAATCACGAGGTATGATGCAAAATATGTTAGGAGATATTGTGGCCATCATTTTTATGATTGGAGCCATCCTAAGTTTTATTCCGCCAGAAACGATTGAACGTGTTTTAGGTTCGGGGAATGTATGGGTTTCATCTTTTGTAGCAGCCCTTGTGGGAAGTGTCACATTGATTCCTGCATTTGTGGCGTTTCCACTGGTTGGGTCTTTGGTTGATGCAGGAGCTAGTATTGTTCCCGGAGTTGCATTTTTAACAACGTTAACCATGGTGGGCGTTGTGACATTCCCTCTGGAGAAAAAAGAGTTTGGTACCCGGTTTGCACTTACACGCAACGGACTAAGCTTTGCAGCTGCAATCTTGATTGCCGTAATGATGGGAGGGGTTTTGTCATGAGTAATGTGATGAAAAAAAACAAGTTGCTGACGGTTATAGGGCTAAGTTATCTCCTAATGCTGTTGCTGAGAAAAGATTTGGCAAGTATAGCATTACAAAATAGTTCTTACTATCTTGTGGAGATGGTCCAGATTTTGCCTGTGATTTTTATGTTGACAGTAGCCATTGAAGTGTTGATTCCCAAAGAATGGATCGTTAAACGTTTGGGAAAACGCTCCGGCATCATGGGGGCACTTTTGGCGCTTGCGTTTGGAAGTTTATCAGCAGGACCGATTTATGCAGCTTTTCCTATTGCTAAGACCCTACATAAAAAAGGCGCAAGTATTGGAAATGTCGTGGTCATTCTAAGTGCATGGGCAGTAATTAAGGTACCGATGCTTGCCAATGAGGCAAAATTTTTAGGTCCTGAGTTTATGGCTGTGCGCTGGGGGCTCACGGTTATTCTAATTATTCTTATGGGATTATTAATGGAATGGATGCACATTAAGATTCAAGATGAAGCCGATGAACCATGTCAGAGTATTTGTGTAAAAAAGGAATACTGTATTGGATGCAGTGCGTGTGCAAAAAAACTTCCTAGTGTTTTTGCAATGGAAGCTAAAAAAGCTATCGTTCGCAGTCCAAAGCTTTTATGGGAAGAACTCAACAGCCAAGAACAAGCGTTACTCAAAAACATAGTACAACAGTGCCCGCCTAAGGCGATTGTTCTTAATGATGCTCTTGAATAAGAGCCTGATTGAGCACAACAATCGATCGTGCATCGTAGGTTATAAGACCTTCATCAGCCATCTTTTGTAATTCTCTTGAAAGGGAGGTGCGGCTCACACCAAACATTTCGGCTAAAGCTTTTTTGGACATGGTAAGACGTAGGGTCGTTGTACCTTGAAGCTGATATTGTCGATTGATATATGTAATGATGCTTTGTCGGATTGTACGGGTAATTCGATTTTTCATCTTCGTGGCGATAAGGACAGAAAGATCCGAGATAATTCGAATAAATGCCATGAGAAAACGAGGGTAGCTATTACATAATTCAAAAAGGATATCCTTTTGAATGGTTATGACCTGGGAGTTCTTTTTGGCTGTGATTGTCATCGGATACGCATCGGTACTAGAAAAAATGAGATTGGCGCCGATGATATCCCCTTGATGAAAATGATTGACGGTCATAAGGTCACCTGCTTCACCAATACGTTCAATAACGATATCGCCCTCAAGGATAATCTCTATCTGTTGACAGAACTCCCCTTCAATATGCAGTAATGTATTTTTGGCAAAGGACTGACGCTTGAAGAGCCCTTGAGCAATATAGTCTGCGACAAGTTGAGGGGGCAATTCATCAAGGATTGTTGGATAAGGGGGGATTGCATTTGAATTTGACATAATAAAACACCTCCAATAGGAAAAGTATATAATATATGTCGAACAGATACAATCCTTAATAAGGAGTGGAAACTTAAGTCATGAATCTAGAAAGTGAGGAATAGCAATGATTGAAAAAGTACATAAGTATAGCACGGGTAATGAAAAAGTAGTAGAAAAGCTGATAATGAATGATCATATCAATTATATTCACATGGTTTTTAACCAAGGAGAGGGCTTGCCGGAACATTATTCTAATTCCAATGTATATATGAATGTCATACGGGGGCGGCTAAGTTTAAGTTTAGGAGAACAAGCACAACAGCAATATCCTAAGGGGAGCTTAATAGAGATCCCATATAATATTAAAATGCATGTGCAAAATACAGATGAAGAGGTGCTTGAACTTATTGTCGTTAAGGCCCCGGGACCACAACAGTATAGAGAATAAATTATTAAAAGAGGCGTAGCCTCTTTTTTTCTATTGAAAAGTCCTTGATTTCAAAATAAGAGCGTGGTAATATAGTTCGATATTGAACTATTATTAGAGAGGACGTGTCTATGGAAAAAGAATTATTTAACAATAAAAACAGTATATTTCTCATTTTTAATTGGAAAATGAAAAAAGCCTATGATAAGATGTTTTACCCAATTATACGAGAGCTGGAATTGACACAAAGTGAAGCGGATATTTTATTGTTTTTATATAATAATAAACAATTCGATACAGCAGGTGATATTGCAAAGTATCGAGCGATGTCTAAATCGATGATATCTAAATCTGTTGATGGATTGTATCAAAAGGCGTTTATTGCTTATCAAGTGGATCAAAAAGATAAGCGTTGTATACACTTAACTTTGGAAGAGACGGCAATGCCCATAGTGCAACAGCTAAAAAAAGTGCAAAAAGATTTTTTTGATCAGTTGACGCATGGAATTACAGAGCATGAATATCGTGTCATTGAATCAGCCTTAGACAAAATGTATATAAATATTACACAGACACTTAAATAGCGAGAGGAAAAGATCATGAATACTCAACAACAAAATGAATTAGGATATGAAAATATCAATAAGTTATTATTTAAGATGGCCATACCGACCATTGCAGCACAAATTATTAACCTGCTATATAACCTAGTCGACCGAGTGTATATTGGACATATCCCTGTAGTAGGCGCCACAGCGTTGACCGCTCTAGGGGTAACCATGCCGATTATTTTAATTGTATCTGCCTTTGCCGCACTTGTTAGTATGGGGGGCGCCCCGAGGGCATCAATCATGTTAGGTAAAGGGGATAAGGATGCGGCAGAAAAAATACTTGGAAACTGTACGACGGCATTAGCTATTATATCGATAACGTTGACAGCCATTCTTCTTATCTTTGCACAGGACATTCTTATGGCTTTTGGCGCTAGTGAAAACACAATTGGTTATGCGGTTGCCTACTTAAGAATATATGCAATAGGAACAATTTTTGTTCAATTTGCATTGGGATTGAACTTTTTTATTACAGCACAAGGCTTTTCTAAGATGAGCATGATTACAGTATTAATTGGAGCCATCTTAAACATTATCTTGGACCCAATTTTTATTTTTGGTTTTGACATGGGGGTTCAAGGAGCGGCACTTGCAACCATTATCTCTCAGGGAGTATCGGCAATATGGGTGGTGTGGTTCTTGACAAGTAAGAAGACCATATTACACATTCGACTAAAAAATATGCGTCTTGATTTGAAAGTGCTAGGTCCATGTTTAGTACTGGGATTATCTCCTTTTATCATGCAGGCAACAGAAAGCTTGCTAGCGGTTGTCTTTAATACATCTCTATTAAAATATGGTGGAGATATTGCTGTGGGGACGATGACGATTTTGCTAAGTGTGATGCAATTTTCCATGTTGCCGCTTTTTGGATTAACTCAAGGTGCAACCCCCATTATTAGCTTTAACTATGGGGCGGGAAATTATGAGCGTGTCAAAAAAGCGTTTTTCTTATTATTAAAGGTGTCCGTTATATATTCAGCAACCTTGTGGCTCTTAGCGATGGGAGTACCGCAACTTTTTGCCAAAATGTTTACAAAAGATAGTGAGCTTATCGAACTGACAATAAAATCCATGCGTATTTACATGGCGGGAACGTTGCTCTTTGGAATTCAAGTGAGCTGTCAACAGACATTTATTGCCTTAGGGAATGCAAAGACATCGGTTTTCCTTGCGCTTTTACGTAAAATTATACTTTTGATTCCACTGATTTATATTTTGCCGCTATTTATGGATAATAAAGTTAATGCTGTATTTTTGGCAGAGCCAATTGCAGATATTATAGCAGCATTGACAACAGGACTTTTGTTCTATATCCAACTTAAAAATATATTTGTATTTAAAGAAGAATAAAGATATAATAAGATAAGATAAAACATCACTTTATTACAATATAGAGACAGCCGTTGTGGAGGATGAGAGATGAGTATTTGGGTCAATATTGGTTCAATTGTAGTGGGAGTTACTTTAATTATTTATATCTTAATGCAAATCGTTAATCGAAAAATGACAGAGTCACAATCCGTATTGTGGCTTTTTATGGGTGGAATTGCAATTATTTTAGGGTTTTTTCCTGGAATAATCAATTGGGTTGCCAAGCAACTAGGTATCTGGTATCCACCTTCCATTTTTTTGCTCTTTTTGGTGATTGGAATTCTATTTATCGTTTTAAAAAATACGATTGTAACCAGTGTTCAGAATAATCAACTCAATGAGCTGTTTATTCAGGTAGCACTGCTAAAACGCGATAATCAAGAATTAAGAGCAGAGCTGAATGCGCTAAAGAAAGAAGGTGACAACAATGAAAATACTTCTATTTAGCAATTATGATGTATTTGGGAAAAGTATTATTTCCCGAATGCAAAAAGAAGGTCATCAAGTATTTGTCGTGACGGGAAATCGTGAAAAACGGCAAAAAGCACCGAGACAGGTTTTTCAAGAATATATCTTCCCTTTTGATAGTGAGAGTATTGAACAAGTGATTCAAACGGTTCAGCCGGATGTTGTCATCTACAAAGGTATGTTAGATGCATGGCATATGAAGGAACAAGAGACAAAGGGGATGGCAAAAAGTATGGCAGGATTGACTAATGTCGTCCATCAATGCTTGGATCAGGAAGCAATCCCTTTTGTGTATTTGTCGACGCTTGGGGTTTATGAAAAAGAGGGACAATATACCATTGATGAAACGACCGTACCATATGCACAATCTTCCCATGGCGTTGGAATGCTTGCCGGAGAAAAAGTATGCCAAAGCTATTATAATGCACAGCCAGAATGTCTTACTATTGTGCGGTTGGGAGAGTTGTATGGTATCTATCAAAAGGACATTATGCTTAATCTTAATTTTCAAGATTTCGAAGGTCCTTATCTGAATCAATACTATCCCCTAATATATACAGATGATGCAACGGATTACATCTATCAATTAATTACGATGCAGCCAAAAGAGCAGGTGATATATCATGTGGCGCCTAAGAATACTTATGGATATACAGGTATCCAAGTGCTTGAATGGATGGGTGAAACCGTTGAATCCGGAGAAGATAAACGTTCGGATGAAGCAATGGATGAACAGCCGCCAAAGATATTTATGCAATCATTTCATGAAGCACCTAAGTATTATGAAAAGTATCAGCCAAAAGACGTATTGCCAAAACTTGTTGGACAAATAAAGTTGCACCATCACAATACGATTAAAGAAAATGAAAGTTCATCTTCTAAAAAAAAGCGGGTTCGTATGGATCAGCGAGGTAATCTACATCAGTTTTTAGAAAATGTTGTTTTTTTTATTTTGGTGCAAATTTTTATTTTTGCAACCAGTGGATTTGATTTTCATGAAACGATTGATGTGTATATGTTATATGTGCTGGTGACAGCTGTCATCTATGGATATCTGCAAGGCATATTTGCAGTCGCATTTAGTACCGTAGGCAGATTATATATGCATTTGGCGACGGACAGTACTTATATTAGGTTTGAAGGCGATGAGATTTATCTTTGGATTATTCAGATTTTTGTGATTGGTGCCTTGGTTGGATATCTAAAAGAAAAATATCGACGAAAAGATGCGGATCATAAGGATGATTTGGAATACCTTCAGTTAGAAATTGATGCGCTTAAAACCATTAATGATAGCAATGTACAGATAAAAGACGCATATGAAAACCGTTTGTTAAACTATCGTGACAGTTTTGCTCGGATTTATGATTTGGTTTCACGCTTTGATGTTATTGAGCCGGAAAAAGTGGTGTTTAAAGCGGTCAAAGCTGTTGGCGACACAATGAAGTCCAAAGATGTTGCCATCTATAGCTTTAATGAACAGTCACAGTATTGCCGATTAACCTCTGCGACATCAAAAAAAGCGCAGCAATTTGGAAAGACCCTTCGTCTTAGTGATTATTCGATGATTTATGACAAGCTTATGCAGTCAGAGATTTATATCAACACAAAGTTGGACGAAACACTGCCGATGATGGTTGGAGGAGCTTACTTAGAAGGAAAGCTACAGTCGGTGATTGTGGTTTGGAGCTTACCTTTTGCAAGTACAACACTTTATGACAAAAATAACTTTGGCATTCTTTGCCGTCTGATTGGAAGTTCATTAAGTCGTGCCAATGAATATATGGAAAGTATTAACATGGCAGTCAACTTTGATGAAATGGGTATATTAGAAGAAGATGCCTTTGCAAAAGTCATCGAACTATATATGTATGGAGAGCAAGAAAACGTTGTGGATTATACGGTTTTACGATTAAAGCCTGTTGAGAATGAGCAACAGGCGATTGGGCATTTAAAAAGCTCAGTACGTGATACAGATTATATTGGACGTCAAGCATTTGGACATATTGCCGTTTTGTTGACGAATACAGATAAAGAAGAAGCACAGTATGTTGTACGGCGTTTGGCAGATAAAGGCATTGAAGTGCAAACGGGAGTGAATACACATGTGGGCTAATTATGAAGGCATGGATCAAATTTTAATATTATTAGTGATTAATGGAAGTGTTGCTATAGCGAATTTGGTGCTTTGGATTATAAAAAAAGATGGAGCCAAAGGCGTAGTAACAAGTCTATTCATTTTAGTATGTCCTATCGTTGCACCTTTATATTTATTCTTTTCATGGCTAGTATATGCAGTGGTTTATAAGCGAAGGACAGATGAACTGGATCGCCATGAACTAAGTTTGAGTAAAGACCGTATTCAAGTATTGTCAAAGCCTAATGTGCATGCGGCGATGGATATAGTGCCTTTTGAAGAGGCACTGTTGATTTCAGACAAGTACAGCATCCGACAACTTTTGCTGGATGTGCTCAAAAATGAGCGTCAAACGGCCTTGGCATCTATTTTGAGTGCAGTAAGCCATGAAGATAGTGAAGTGTCTCATTATGCGGCATCGGCTATTTCAGAAGTGGTTGAAGTGTTTATGGCACAGGAAATAAAGATGTATCAGGCATGTATGAATATGAAAGAAGATGCGAATCTAGCCAAAGAATATAGAGACTATGTGCACCCATATCTTGTACAAAAGATTTTGTCCAAGGATGAACACCGCCGCTTTCTTCAACATTATGCGGCTGTTCTTGGAATCCTTCATCAACAGCATGTCCACATTATGGAGTGTGAATGGTATGAGCAGATGGTTCGCTTGTTTCTTGAAAACCAAGAAACAGAACAAGCAAAAGTATGGGTAGAACGAGCGCGAGAAGCTTTTCCCGAAGAGGTAGAGACTTACAAGGCAGAGTTGTTATATTATTATGAGGCAGACAAAACACATTTTAAAGAGGTACTAGATCGACTCAAAGCTTCAGATGTTGTATTAGATCAGGAGCTTCTTGATTTGGTACGATTTTTTCAATAATTTTTATAAGGGGGGAAATATCTGTTGTACATACCAATGATATGGGAATTTATACAACTATCCATCGCATACATATTACTTGTCATCGGTTGGGGCGCTTTTATATTCCAAAGCCTAAAGCGTTCTAATGACAAAGGGTATAACTTCTTTATGTATCTGATTGGAGGAAATGCAGTACTGATTCATGTCGGTTATCTATTGTCTTTTATAGGCTGGTTTAATCGAGCAAGCTTATTGATAGGTCTTTTGCTTTCAGGGTTTGGCATACGTTGGCTCTTGGATAGAGAAGGGCTACATACTCAGATGGTGCACTGGATGGAATCCATACATCATCTGTTTGAAGGCCGCTATGGAGTCCGATTATTTATTCACCGAACAATTGAATGGATGGGACAGAATATAAAGCGATGTATTCGATGGACCTTCTGGCAACGTCCGGGAGATAAAATTATGTTTTTAGGGATTATGGCATATAATGTGTATTTTTTTGGCTATAATCGATTAAAGTTTGTAAGCTATGGTGCGCCAGATGAAGAGATTCACCTATATTGGGTTCAATCCTTGCTAGAAGGCAATATCTTTCCATCGGGGCTGTATCCACATGGCTTTCACCAGATTATTGGTGCGCTAGGGGTCTTTACAGGATTAGATGCTGTACAGATTATAGGAAGCTTTGGCGTCTTTACCCGTGTGGCTGTTCTTGCTGTTTTATATTTTGGACTTCGAAAAATATTTTCTTCAACCATTGCCATTGCAACAGGATTGACCATCTATTCAGTAATCAATATCTTTGATGTTGAAGCAATCTATCGGTTCCAATTTGCCATCCCTCAAGAGTATGGGATGCTTACGTTTGTTCCAATGCTTTTTTTCCTTCTGCACTATATTAAGGAAAAACGAAAAACATCGCTCTATTTTTGGGGGATAAGTTTTGGACTGACACTGAGCTTTCATTTTTATCTAACAATTATTGCAGCATTTCTTTGCTTAGGTGTAGGGCTAGTATATTTGATAAGCATCTTCAAACAAAAGCTAGTACTTCCATTGATGGGGGTAGGCCTCATGATGAGCATACTTGCCTTATCCCCTTTAATCGCAGGGGGAGCAATGGGCTATCCGATGGAGCAATCTATGGAATGGGCTGTTCGCATCATTCGCGGAGATGAGTATGCGAATGAAACTGAAGATGAAGGTTTATCTGACGAGACTGAGGAAGGTGAGAATGCAGAAGGTGAGAATGCAGAAGAAGTGCTTTCGTGGCAGTTCTTTTTAAGGCAGGCAAGAAGGGATTGGCAAAAGCATGTTGTGCAACAGCTTTGGTTTGGACGGGTCATTGCATTGCTGGTTATTCTGGGAATCGTCATCTATGGCGGGTTGTATCTTCAGTCCAAAAAGGAGCGCTATCGCATGCTTGTCGCGATATTGGCGGGATATGGTTTATTGATGTTTTTGACAATCTTTCGAGCACTTCAATTGCCGACGCTTATGGAAATTAAGCGCGTCAGCATCTTTATTGCTTATTTTAGTCCGATGGTCTTTGCATGGCCAATAGAATTGCTTTATCAATGGACCAAACGTTGGAATCAAAAGCTTTTGTTTTATGTTGCTGTCTTGGCATGTATTCCCGTGGTTGTAGTTATGGGGATGGATTATGAAGTGGTGCAACCCAAACTTCCTTTTTATTATTTTCAACCTAAGGGAGCTATGGAAGTGAACCGCCGACTCATTCAAGAAGCTAACCCAAAGATGTGGACAATTATTGCACCGGTTAATAATATTAGTGTTGTAATGAATGACGGACACCACTATGAATTGGCAAAATTTATTCTTGAGCAGGAACAGTGGACACCGAATAAACAAATAGAGATTCCAGGAGAACGGATTTATCTCTACATCGAGAAAAAACCGCTGGTAGATTATGGTTTTCGGTTTTTAGAATTCGAAGAAGGGATTACGCGACGAAAACCGGTAAGCCATCAAGGGGCACTTGAAGAACTAGAACAAGGACTTGAGTACAATGATTATTATCAGTCTTATCGTTATGCATTAAACTCTAAAGCATATTTTTGGGCACAACAGTTTAGAACGTATTTTCCGGAAGATGTGCGTATCTATTATGAGGATGATGAGTTCATCGTATATGAGATTAAGCAAGACGAGTATGCAAGATATAATTTTGCGATTGATTATGGTTATAACAGTAGGGAAAGGGAAGAGTAAGATGGGAAAAGGAGCATTGATTTTGATACCGGCATATAATGAGGAGGCGTCAATCTGCAAAGTACTTGATGCAATTATGACAACGTCAATTCCCCAGATGGCGGATATTTTGGTTGTTGATGATGGGTCAAGCGACCATACCACAAAGGTAGTGGCATCCTATGATGTAATACTTATGTCGTTGATTATGAACCGAGGATATGGTTCGGCTATACAGGTCGGATATAAATATGCAGATGAAAAAGGATATGACTACGTTATTCAGCTAGATGCAGATGGACAGCATGATATTGCAAATGTACAGTATATATATGAGGCTTTGGTTCAAGGGGAGGAAAAGGAACGACCGGACATTGTCATCGGCTCAAGATTTTTAAGTGAGCAGTCTTCTTTTCGTCCCTCAGGTTTGAAAAAAGTAGTGATACGTTTTTTTCGAGGGATTATCCAAAAAATTACCGGGACAACGATTACAGACCCAACCTCAGGACTTCAAGGATTAAACCGGCGTACATTTGCTTATTATTCAGGATATGGACAGTTTGATTATCGATATCCGGATATTAATATGATTATTCAAATGCTTTTAAAAGGATATGTGATTAAAGAAATTCCAGCGATTATGCATGAACGTACTACAGGTCAAAGTATGCACAGTGGATATATCAAGCAGTTAAAGTATATGATTATTATTACGTTATCAACGGTGAGCATTATTTTACGGCAGTGGAAAGAAACCAGCATTGAGGCAAGGAAAGAGCGAAAATGATGAAAAAAGATGTGGAAATCAAAAATATATATTATGTGATGACCCTCTTAATTATCACAATGATTATGATGGTCTCGGTTTCGCTTGTGGATATTGGGATATTTATCTTTCGTGATGTCGATGGATATCAAGTTATTGACTCGGTTGATATAGATATTCCAAGCGCCGATGCAATCAACCAATTGCAGTATGTCATCATTGAAGAAGGCATAGAATTGTCTGCATGTGAGCGCATCAAGGAACAACTGGCTTTAGAAAATCTGTCGTTAACCCAAGTGCGTTCATTGACCCAAGACCAAGAAAAATGGACAGAGGCAGATGTTATGATCGTGGCAGGAGAGATAGCGGTTAATCCTCAATGGATGGATAAAATCGAAGGATTTGTTGAACAAGGCGGAGATTTGATTATACTTGGGCTTGCAAAAGATAACAAAGAGACCCAGTTTAATCAAATAATCGGAGTGTATGCGCTTGAAAACGAGGAGACAACAAAACGGCTGCGGACGTTAGAGGACTTTTTTTTAGGTGGTGTATTAGAGTTTGATGTGGAGGAGTATCCTTATACTTTAGTACGTCTACAGCCATCAGCCAAACAATTTGTGGATGATGGCAAGGGAAATCCTATTGTATGGAGAAACACCTATAAAGGGCAAAAAATATATGTTGTTAACGGAGCGTTAATGTCGAGTAATTCAGGTTATGGTGTTCTTACCGGAGTCCAAACGGACATATATTCAGACTATCTCTATCCGGTTGTGGGTGGAATGGCTCATACCTATGTAGGATTACCCTATCTTCTTAATGAAAATGCTAAGATGATGATTGATAATTATCAGCGCGATGGGCTAAGTGTCCAAGAAGATATCATTATTCCGGATATTATAGGTATCACTCAATCACGAGGTGTCATACCAAGTGCCTTTTTATCGGCTGGATTTTTCGAAGAAGATTATGAAGCGGCAATCATGCAAAGTGCGTTGATTAAGAACTATAATCGTGATTTTCAAAAATTTGGCGGCTATATTGGCTTGGCGACATTCGCCGATCTAACCAAGGAACAAGAGATATATCAAAAAGTGACAGGACAAGAAGAGCTAACAGCATTATATGTAGATGACAAAGACAAGCCTTTAGATGGATGGGCATCAAGTCAGCAAATGATGGGAACCCTTCTTAAGCCATGGGAGCTTGGCGGAATCAAACCTGTATTTGAAGAAGAAGGCATCGTTGAAGTCCCCATAACTTATGAGACAATGGGAAGTCAAGAATCAGACAAAATGGCTTTTTATTCAATCGCGACTTCTTTTGGGTTAGCAGTACATAATATGAATATGGAAAAAATACTTTATCCTGAAACGGCGAAGGACCACTGGATGATTCGATCAAAGGACTACGCCGAATTTATGGATCGTTATTTAAGGTCGTTAGGAGAACTGCCATCCCTTAATATTCAAAAACTGGGAGAACGTTTAAGAATATATCAACAATCCATTCCATGGATACAGTATGAAGAAGATAAAATTGATGTCTATATAGAAGGATGGCAAGGTGAGATGCACTTTATCCTTCGCACAGACAAAGAAATCCTTCAGGTTATTGGTGGTAATGTGTCCCAAATAGATACCCATTCGTATCAGATTGATGTATATGAACCGCATGCCACGATTGAGTTGGTAAGGTAGCTGATATAAGGAACAGGAGAATATTATGAGAATCTGCTTAATTGTTGAAGGGGCATATCCCTTCTTGACAGGCGGTGTATCAAGCTGGATGCAGCAAATGATGACACAACTTGATGATGTAGAGTTTATCATTGAGACATTATCGGTTCGCCGTGATGAAAAAAAAGAATTTAAATATATAATTCCTCCCAATGTTAGTCAAGTTCGGGAGTTATACCTTTTTGATAAAGATTATGTCCCAGGTTTTTTTCAAAAGCCTAAGCTTACATCAAAAGAGTACAGAGCTTTTCGAAGCCTGATGTTTGGACAAGAGGTTGACTGGCCATGTCTATTCGACTTTTTTCAGAAGAAGAAAGTATCGGTCAATAGTTTGCTGACAGGACCGGATTTTTTGGAAATGACGCGTGAATACTACGAAGCGCATCATGATAAAGCGGTATTTTCAGACTTTTTATGGACGATGCGGTCGATGTATATGCCCTTGTTTTTATTATTAAAAAACAAGCCGACAAAAGCCGATGTCTATCATTCGATGTCCACAGGCTATTCTGGTGTCTTTGGCAGTCTATGCAAATATATACACAAAAAACCATTAATTGTGTCTGAGCATGGAATCTATACACGAGAGCGTGAAGAAGAAATCATTAAGGCAAAATGGGTTAGAGGACTCTATAAAGACCTATGGATTCAGCAGTTTAAAAAGTTTTCACAGTGTAGTTATGATATGGCGGATGATATTACCGCTCTTTTTGAGGCAGCAAAAGATTTTCAGGTGGAGCTTGGTTGTCCTTCTGAAAAGATTAACGTAATTAGTAATGGTGTACATTTAGAACAGTTTAATAATCTTGTGCCCAAAGAGGCAGCAGATACCTTTATCAATATCGGTGCGGTGGTGCGGGTAACCCCAATCAAAGATATTAAGACAATGATTCATGCGTTTAGTATGGCTAAAGCACAAGTTAAAAATCTTAAGCTATGGATTATGGGACCGCTTACGGAGAACGAGGAGTATGCACAAAAGTGTCGACAACTTGTTCAAGAACTTGAAGTGGAAGACGTTGTCTTTACTGGAAAGATTAACGTTAAAGAATACCTTGGTAAGATGGATATGATGGTTTTAAGTAGCTTAAGTGAAGGTCAACCTTTAGTTATCCTTGAAGGTTTTGCTGCTAAAAAGCCGTTTATAACAACTGATGTGGGCGATTGTCGCAATCTTGTCCTTGGATTATATGATAACTATGGTCCGGCAGGAGCTGTGGTCCCTATCATGGGAATCGAAGCAATGGCGAAAGCAATGGTTGAACTGGCTCAAGATCAGGAGCTTCGCCAAAGAATGGGTAGTAATGGATATGAACGCGTAAAAAATAATTATCAGAATCATGAAGTTTTTGAAAACTATCATAAGTTATATTTGAAAAACAATCAGCGCCAAGGATATAAGGAAAAGAGGTGAGAAGATGGCAGGAATTGGTTTTGAACTAAAAAAAATATTCAAAGAAGAAAGTGTCACCAGCTTAATTGGAGGTATTGCCTATAGTTCCATTGTAACCGTCGGACCAACAATTATTGTTATCATGACGATTATAGCATTGTACTTTTTCTTGGGATTGACGTCGGTTTCCTATGCGGAGCGAGAACTGCTGTCCTCAACAATTCTATATGTATTTATTTTTGCTCTTTTGGTTACAGCTCCGTTTAATGGAGTTATGTCGCGTTATATTGCAGATAAAATATATGATGACCAATATGAAGATATTCTACCATCATTTTATACGGGAGTCTTTTTAAATACTTTGTTGGGTGAACTTCTTGCACTACCTTTTGTATATCGCTTAATTGTAGTAGGAGGAGTGGCCCCTATATTTGCGGCAGTTACCTATGCGTTTTTTATGATTATGATTATTGCATTTTTTTCAATGATTTATCTGTCGGCGACCAAAGATTATAAAGTTATTGCATTATTTTATGGCATGGGCATGGCAGTGACATTTGTTGGGGCTTGGATTTTCTTTTGGTTGGGAGAGCCGGTGATTCATGCTATACTTTATGGAGTGACACTTGGATTTTTTCTGATTGCTTTTTTGGAATTTTCGTATATGCGTAAGCATTTTAAGCAAAACAGCAAAAAATATTTTGACTGTTTAAGATATTTTAGAGAACAATATCAAGTGCTGTTCACCAACTTTTTCTATATTTTGGGGCTCTATATCCATAATTTTGTTTTTTGGGGACATCCGAATCATTTGGTTATTGCGAAAAGCTATTATACAATGCAAAGTTATGATATGGCAACGACGCTTGCTATGTTTAGTAATATTTCAATGATTGTGATCTTCACGGTTCTTGTTGAGACCAATTTTCATGACCGCTACCAAAAATATATGGAGTCGATTATCGGGAAAACTTGGCAAGATATTCAAAAGGATAAAAAAGCGATGTTTCGCTTATTAATTCAGCAGGTCAGCTTCTTAGCCATTGTACAAGCGATTATAACGACAATTCTTTTTTTGATTGCTATGGCAGTACTACCTGATTTTGGTTTTGGGGGAAGTGTTCTTCGAAACTATGCATCGTTGATTGGCGCATATTTTGCTATTTTTCTCATGTATTGTAATATTATTTTTATGTTCTATTTTAATGATAATAAAGGGGCAATGATGACCGCAGTGATTTTTTGTATTAGTGTTCTGGTTGGAAGCTACTGGGCAAGGGAAAATCTATCCCGACTCTATGGGCTGGGTGCTTTTGCCGGAGCCATGGTTGGCTGGAGCTTTAGTTTTTACCGTCTACGCTACATGGAAAAACATTTTGATGCCCATATCTTTTGCAATACAACCATTATAGAGCGGATTATCGGAAAAGTGCCAAAATCCATTATTTATAAAAAGGAGCAAGGCAATGAAGGCTAGTCCAAAAGAGCTGTTTCAGAGATTATCACCTTTTTTTATAGAATACAATAACATTAATGCCCAGACGCCTTTTGAATATTTTGAAATTGAGGCAAAAAAATTGGTTCTTCCGGGACGCTTGGATTTGATTCCCAAGATTCTATATATTGAGAGTAAACAAAAGGGTCAAGACCTTGAACGTGCGCGTCAGTTGTATGCAAAACATATCGAAGCATTTACCGATGGAACGTATAGTGAATATGGTAATCAACAAAAAAACTCGCTGGAAAAATATTTTGAAACATTTGATGCATTGATTGAATCCTTTAAAACATCAGGATTTGATCCAAAACAATCTCTTATTCCCGTTGACGCAGACATGCACTTACTTGATGGAGCTCATCGTGTAGCCTGTGCTTGGTATTTTAATTGTCCGGTACATGTGGTACGGTTTCCAACGTTATCGGTTAATTATGATGCAAAATTTTTTAGGCACCGGTGTATGGATGAAGAGTATCTGCATCAGATGGTCTTAGAATATGCAATCCGCAAAGACGATGTACGTTTGTGGTTTGTCTGGCCAAAGGCGGTCAAACATCCTAGTGCAAAAGAGATTCCTCAAAAGTTAGAAGCACTTGGCGCAAAAATTGTTTTTGAGATGCGACAAAAGTTTACACACAGGCAAATGGAAGCCCTGATCTATAGTATATATAAACAAGAACACTGGATAGGACATTATAAAAATGGCTTTCAGGGTATCCAAGATAAAGTAAACGCATGTTATGCAGAACATGGATATGTGCATCTATATGTTGTCGAAGGGATTGATGCTCGCGAACTTAATCATCAAAAAGCAATCTTTCGTGAAAAGATGGGACTTGAGAAAGGATCAATACATACAGCAGATACCAAGAAAGAGACAGATGAAATTTTGACCCTTCTTTTATCCAAAGAGGGACAAAAGGTGATGGAAGTGGACTTATCCATTCAAAAACATACAAAAAAAACATGGATTAACTCAATATTGCGTCGTCTTCGCCATCGATATCGTGTGGCATTGATTGCAGTTCAAAAACTACTTAACCGTCCGGTGTGATTTAGAAAGGAAACGAGAATGATCTCCTTGATAGTACCTGTGTATAATGCAGAAAAAGAAATTAAATCCTGTGTACAAAGCTTGCGCGAGCAATCGTATACGTCTATTGAAATCCTCTTAATTAATGATGGCTCGACCGATAAAACAGGAGAGATTTGTGATGCTTTGGCTAAAACAGATTCAAGAATCCGGGTTATTCATACAAAAAACAATGGACAAGGTCAAGCGAGAAATATAGGCATAAAGTATTGCGGCGGTGAATTTATTGCTTTTGTTGATGCGGATGATCAGTTGCCCAAAAAAGCTCTTGAATATCTAATGGAACCCCTTAAACACTTTCCATATGATATTATATCGGGGGCATATGATCGCAAAGTGCATGGAAAAAAACATCGAATACAACCCTGCCCGAAGGGACGGATCTGTCGATTTGGAACACGCCAAGAGATAAAACGTTATCACATATATAAGACGACAAGTGGATTTGGTTATGTATGGGGAAAAATCTATCGACGGACTTTTTTAGAAAAATGTGGTGTGCGTTTTAATCGACAAAAAAAAGCCTTTATGGAAGATAGCTTGTTTAATATAAAGCTGATGGCTTATGCTCCTAGGTATTATGTTACAGATAAAGGTGTATATGTGTATAATATAGTTGATGGATCGACGTCCAATCAAAAAGAGGATATCTTCATGCGGGCAAGAAGTGTATTGATAAATTATGCTGCGTTTTTAAATGAAAAAAAAGTTCTAAATGATAATATTGATTTAGCCATACCTTTTGGGTTTCGTATAATGTTATGGACCTTGTTTAAAGAATGGGAGATGCATGGAGTACATTTACATACAACCCATGATATACTAAACCGTTTTTTTTCAATGAAAGTTATTAGACAATGGTTAAAGACACCAGGGGCAATAAAGGCATGTCTGCAGGTTCAAGAGCCGTTAGAGAGCCTTATGTATAGTATGCTCTACTTCACGGCGAAGTTTAAAGCGCAATATGTATTGAGTGGGATGTTCATCATCGGGCGTCCGGTCCTTAGTAGATATGTGCATAGAAAAGTACGAGGGAATATATGAAAGCTACAGCTTTAAATTCACAGTCAAGGCGAATGAATTCAAGTCGTAATATTATAGTGGGGCTGAGTGTGCAAGTAATTATTTTGCTGCTTAACCTTATTGGCAAGTCTATTTTTATTCGTACGTTGGGAACAGAGTATCTCGGGGTTAACGGCTTGTTTACGAATCTGTTTATCGTCTTATCCTTTGCAGAACATGGCATGGGACCTGTGATGCTTTACTATTTATATGCACCTATTCGACATCATGACCTTGAAAAGCTTCAAGTGTTGTATCACTATTTTTCCAAGCTCTATAAGCGTATGACGCTATGGATGTCTGGTCTTGGGTTGATTTTTTTACTTACCATTCCTTTAATGGTTCAGACGGAAAGTGCGTTGCCCCATTTATCCTTAGCTTTTAGCTTATATCTAATCAGTGTATTGATAAATAATCGATTTGGTTATAAGCTGCATATGATTATAGCCGATCAAAGAAAATATAAAGTTCATCTGATGGAACTTATCTTTGATGGGGGAACATTGATTTTACAAATCATTGTTCTACTGATGACGGGAAATTATATTTTATATTTATCGCTAGTTTTGTTAAAGAGTCTTTTGTTTAGTGGATTTATAGAGCATGTGGTAAAAAAAATGTATCCATTTTTAAAAACCGAGACCAATATATCCTATGTTCTTGAGGAGCAAAAAGAGATTCATAAAAAAATTATCGATGTTCTACAATATCGCATGGCGCGTGTGATGATGACTGGGACGGATAATATTATTATTTCGATATTGATTGGAACGATTTGGGTTGGATACTATTCAAATTATGAGTTTGTCATTATGGGAGTAACGAGTCTAGTAGCAGTACTTTTTGGAGCTGTCTCGGCAAGTGTTGGTCATCTGAGTGCAGGAGATCCTATTATAAAACAGCAAAAAATCTTTTTCGTAACCCAAAACTTTAGCTTTTGGATTAGTGGATTTACGACGGCATGTCTTGCAATACTTGTTCAAGACTTTATCCGTCTTTGGCTCAAGCGACCGGAGCTTATCTTAAATCCTTCCATTGTTGTGGTCATCTTAGTGAACTATTATTTGGTGAGTAATCGTAATGTGATTCGTGTCTTTAGAAATGCAGCGGGATTATTTGAAAAGGTCAAGCATATCATGTTTTTTGCAGCAGCCATTAACCTGGTTTTATCGATAATTATGGGAAGCATATTGGGACTTTTTGGCGTGCTTTTTGCCACGGTGCTCTCAACGGTTGGAACCTTTTATTGGTATGAGGCTAAGATTGTTATGAAATACTTGGGGAATCTTGGATTAGGATGTTATCTAAAAGAGCAGATGAAGGGCGCTCTATGGACGATAAGTGGAATAGGGCTATGTTTTTTAGGAACCGGATGGATAGATGGAAGTAGTTATATCGGTTTTGGATTAAAGGCAGCTTTGTGTGTACTTATCATTAACATTTGGTTTGCATGGGTCTTAAGAAAATCTGATGCAATGGAGATTATGAAAGAATGGGGAATGAAATTATGGTCAAAATAAGTATAATCGTGCCGGTATATAATGTGATGAAGTATATAGATAGTTGTATTGAATCCATACTTAGTCAGTCTTTTAGTGCGTATGAGCTTATTTTGATTAATGATGGATCGACAGACAACAGTGGCAAGCGATGTGATGCATATGCAAAAGCGGATTCAAGGATACATGTGATTCATCAAAAAAACCAGGGATTGTCTGGTGCCAGAAATGCAGGACTAGAGTATGCCACGGGCGAGTATATTTTCTTTCTTGATAGCGATGATTCACTTAAACAGGGAGCGCTAAAGCGGGTATATACGGTGATGGAAAAATCAAAAGCGGATGTTGTCGTCTGTGGATTTGAAAAAATTTTTGAAGGGAAAAAACCGACAACTCAAGCGATAAAGCGTGTGCCCATTGAAAAGTCAGGGCGAAGTGCTACGCTTGATATTGTAAATCATGGTCAAAGTCAGATGATTGTTGCTTGGGGAAAACTCTATCGGCGAGAGTTGTGGAAGACATTACGGTTTCCCGTTGGTCGTATTCATGAAGATGAGTTTACAACATATAAGATTTTTTATCAATGTCATAAAGTTGTTGTCCTTAGAGAACCTTGGATTAATTATTTGCAGCGTCCTACCAGCTTGACAGGAAGCTATTCGATAAAGCGTTTAGATAAACTCGTGGCGCTTAAAGAGGCGATAGGATGGTTTCGTCGATGGGAAGATAATGAACTAGAAATATATAGCACATATCGCTTTTTATTAAATTTGCAGATTGCACAATATCAGCTTCGATATGGAACCGATAAGACATATCCATATGAACGAAAAATTCGAAGCAGTTATAAGAAGGCTTATCAACTATTTTCGGATAAAAAAGCGCTAAGTCTCATAAGACGAGGGCAGTTATGGCTGTACCGTTATTTTCCGACAGTATATTTGTCCAGTGTGCATGTAGCCGTAGATTTGTATAACAAACTGGATGCTTGTAGGAAGGAGCGGTCATGAGAGACAACGCAGCTAAAAAAAATATAGGTCAAAAAATTATTACAGGAGTATTAGCTGTTTTTATTATGCTTGGAGGGTGGGGATTGTTCTCATATTACTATATACCCAAAGTGACACTAGAGTTTCAAGAGCATAACCAACCAGTTATCGGTCCGGCAAGAGGGTTTTATGCCCAAGTAGATACAGCAAACCGTGACTATGTTGAGAATATGCAGGAGAACCCCCAACTGCTTTTAGTGACATATGACCTAGGTGAGTTTCTATCTGAAGCGATTTCAGCAGATAAGCTTATGGAGCTTCATAATATGCTATATATGGCTAGAGAAAAGAACAAACAAGTTATTTTTCGAGCAGCCTATAGTTATGATGCAGCAGATTATGAGGATCCAAAATCCCTAGAACTTATCTTGGAACATGTCGACCAGATTGGAGATGTGCTCAATTATTATCAAGATATTGTTGTTAGTGTTCAAGCCGGGATGTTCGGTCCATGGGGGGAGTGGCACAACAGTCAATATCTTGAAGAGAATCCTTTGCAAGAAGATAATAGAAATGCACTGCTATATGCTTGGCTGACACATTTAGACCCAAAGATAAAAGTGAGTGTTCGACGACCGCGTTTTTTAAGGGATACCTTGGATTTTGGTCTTGACACACAACGCTTAGGGTTTCACAATGATGCACTACTTGCCGATGGGATAGACTATGGAACATATGATGATCCAATGTATTCTAGAGATGAAGAATTGGATTGGGTGGCATCCCACTTAGCCTTTGGTTATAATGGTGGAGAGATGCCGACACTAAGTGAATATACAGATATTGAGCATGCTGTTGATGAGTTTAATGCATTGCATCTATCCTATCTTAACTACTATTATAATACGCAAGTACTTGATCAATGGGCACAACAAACATATCAAGGTGAAAATGCCCTAGAATATATCAACAACCACTTAGGCTACCGCTTAACGTTAGAACAAGCAACGCTCTCCGCACGTATAAAGCCCGGTCGAGCCCTTAACATCCGGATGACAATCGCTAATCAAGGGTTTGCCCCGATACGAGATGAATATGCGGTATATCTTTTAGTTAAGCAAGGCAATACAAGGATTATTCATCAAAAGCTAGATCCATATCCAGAAGATATCCTCACAGGACAGACAAAAGATTATGTATTTGACACGGTTTTAAATCAGAAGCTTGATGAAGAAAATCATGAAGAGATTCGTATAGGAATCTATTTTTCTGATCGCTTTAGATATGATCAACGCGATGCACTCGATGAAATTATTATCGATGAAGATGCCTACGAAGAAGTGACCAAAGTTCCTGAGAGCCAATGGGGGCAGGTAGAGCTTGCCAGTACTGGAATAAACTACGATCAAGGCATCAATTGGATTGGGCGATATCGCTGGAATACACAAAAACATGCCTATGAAATACACACGTTTATGGAAGAATAAACGACAGAATTAATAAAAAATAGTTGACAGATTGAAAATATTAGTATATTATTACAACATAAGGTAATCGATTACGTAACAAAGGGGGATGTATTGTGGAACAAAAATTATCGATGAAACAATTAGCGAATAAAATAGGTGTGTCTACAGCCACAATATCTCGCGTAATCAATAACAAAGGAGGCTATTCAAAAGAAACAGAAGAAAAAGTGCTTATGGCGATTAAAAAATATGCCTATGTGCCAGATGCATATGCAAAGAGTCTAAGGACAAATACAAGCCATGCAATCGGAGTGGTTGTACCAGATATAACCAATGAGTTCTTTGCAAAGATTGCCCGAACAATTGATAGCTTTTTCCTAAAACACAATTATTCAGTATTTATCTGTGATACGAATGAAGATCGTGAAAAAGAGACGATGCATATTCGCAACCTTTTGGAAAAAAATGTTGATGGCGTTATATATATATCGGGACAGACAGAGATTGAAGACTTTCAAAAAAAGAATATACCTGTGATTTATATTGATAGATGTCCAAAGAATGCTGATTTTTTAGTGGCATCGGATAATGCGCATGGTGGATACTTAGCCACACTTGAGCTGATTGAAAGTGGAAGTCGACGTCCATTATTTTTAAGAGACAGTCGTGACGTCTCTCCGGTTATCGGAAGATTAGATGGTTTTTTAAAAGGCGTTAGTGAAAAAAAAGATGTGATTGAACAATACTTTGAATTGGACACGGAACCATCTTATTCTGCAGCATATAATAAAATACTTGAGCAGATTCAAGACGGACTGTATTTTGATGGAGTCTTTGCAACAAATGACCATATGGCGTTAGGCGTGGTACATGCACTAGATGTCTGTGGCTATAGCGTTCCAACAGATGTTCGGGTAGTAGGGTTTGATAATATTTCTTTATCAAAATTTTGCAATCCAACATTGACGACCATCGTACAAGATACGGAAAAACTAGGAATCGAAGCATCAAAGACACTCATGAAATTAATTCATGGTGAGACAATAACAAAAAAAAATATTAGCATACCTGTACACTTAAAAAAAAGATTATCTACATAATTTTTTTAGCAACAACGTAATCGATTACATATTTTTTTATAGGTTAAGTAATCGATTACGCAAAAGAAAAAATACTTTAAGGAGGTTCTTATGGGTACACTCGTTCGAATGGAAAATGTTACCAAGGTTTTTCCAGGGGTAAAGGCACTCGATAATATAAGCTTTGATATTCAAGCGGGCGAAGTGCATGTTCTCTTGGGGGAAAATGGTGCGGGAAAATCGACGTTGATGAAAATATTAAGTGGCGTCTATCAACCAACATCGGGAAAGATTGTTCTCAAAGGCAATGAATTTTCAAAGCTGACACCAAAAGAAGCACAAGAAAATGGAATCAGTATCATCTATCAAGAACTAAGCGTAATTAATGAAATATCAATACAAGAAAACTTGTTTGTAGGTAGGATTCCTACCCATAAGCGTTTTAATATTCCGGTTGTAGATTATGACTACATGCAAAAAAAAGCAACAGAGGTATTGGATAAAGTCGGAGTAAAAAGAAATGTTCAGACATTTGTTGAAGACATCAGTATTTCTGAAAAGCAGCAAGTTGAGATTGCAAAAGCTTTGGTTGCCGATGCAGATGTTATCGTCATGGATGAACCGACAACATCATTGACAACATCGGAGACGGAGCATTTGTTTAAAATCATTCGACAGCTAAAAGCTGAGGGCAAAGGGATTGTCTACATCTCCCATAAAATGAAAGAAATCAAAGAAATCGGAGACCGAGTGACGGTGTTAAAAGACGGAACATATGTAGGAACACGTCACGTGAAGGATGTAGATGAAGATGACCTAGTTAAGATGATGGTAGGACGTGAGATAAAAGGAACATATCATCATCCGACGATTACTGATTTTAGCCGTGAAAAAGTTCTTTTTGAAGTCAAGAATATTTCTAGAAAAGACCAGCGTGTCAAAAATGTTTCTTTCCAGTTGCATCAAGGTGAGATACTTGGATTTGCAGGTCTAGTAGGCTCTGGACGTAGTGAATTGATGAATGCGATTTTTGGAGCTGAACCCAAAAGTTCAGGAGCGATATACTTAGATGGCAAAAAAATAGAGATCCGATCACCTTATGAAGCGATAAAGCATGGTTTGGCCATGGTGACAGAAAATCGAAGAGAGACAGGTTTTTTAGACAATTTTGATATCAAACAAAATATGTCCATTGTTGAGTACATTAAAAATACCGTCCTTCAAGGAACGACGGGATTAGTAAAAAATAAATGGGAAGTCGATAACGCCCATACATTTGTAGAAAATCTAAAAGTAAAATGCCGAGATATCCATCAAAATATTACGGAGCTATCAGGCGGGAATCAGCAGAAAGTTATTTTGGGAAAATGGTTAGCTGCTAACTCACATTTCATTATTTTTGATGAACCGACAAAAGGAATCGACGTTGGAAGTAAAAGTGAGATTTATGTGTTGATGCGTAAACTTGCACAAGAAGGCAAAGGGGTACTGGTAGTATCCTCTGAATTACCTGAATTACTTTCAGTATGCGATACAATTGCGGTGTTTAGAGAAGGTCAGATTAATGGTATTTTTGGTGTCAATGAGGCAACAGAAGAGATTATTGTAAAATCGTCGACGGGACAAATAGAAAAACGAGGTGAAAAGAATGAATAAAAAAGCACATGTAGAGAAGATGTCCTTTAATATGATATGGCAAAAATATGGAACCCTTGGAATATTTATATTGCTGGTATTGGTTTTAACAGCTCTTAAACCGGAGAGTATATTAAACTTGCAAAGTATTCCACAGATTTTGAATCAAAGTTCAGTCAATATATTACTTGCACTAGGTGAGTTTTTTGCCATTCTTATTGCAGGCATAGATTTATCGGTAGGTTCTGTAGCAGCACTTGTGGGTATGATTGTTGCAAAGATGATGGTTGCAGGAGTACCGGTCTTATTAGCATTATTTTTAGGCGTTGTTTTTGGTGGGATTTTTGGATTTATGAATGGATTTTTAGTAAATAGAACAGGCCTGCATCCTTTTATTATAACGTTAGGAACCCAAGCAATCTTTAGAGGAGTGACACTGATTATCTCAGGTGCACGTTCTGTATTTGGATTTCCGGTGGAATTTATCACAACCATAAGTAGTCGAATAGCAGGAGTACCGGTTGCCGTTATTATTGCAGTAGTTGTAGCGATTATTCTTGCTTTTTTTACCAAAAAGACAAAAGTTGGACGTAATATCTATGCGCTAGGTGGCAATAAAGAAGCTGCTTGGTATTCTGGGGTTAATGTCAAACTCCATACATTACTTGTCTTTATTATATCAGGAATCTGTTCAAGTATTGCAGGTATCGTTCTTATCGGTCGAGTGGGTGCTGCAGAACCGGCTGCTGCTACTGGATTTGAGACATATGCTATAGCTGCTTCAATTATTGGTGGTACAAGTTTCTTTGGAGGAAAAGGGAAAATATCCGGAGTATTTGTTGGTGGACTCATTATTGGAATTATCAACTATGGAATGACTGTATTGACTGTACCTAGTAGTTATCAGCAAATCGTGATGGGTTCACTCATTATTATTTCGGTAACGATTGATCGCTTTGTTGCGACAAAAAAATAAATGACGATATAGAGGAGATTTAACCATGAAACCAAAATTTTCTCCATCACTGATGTGTATGGATTTACTAAACATTAAAGAGCAGATTAAGATTTTAAACACACGTGCAGATTTTTTTCATGTAGATATCATGGATGGACATTTTGTCAAAAACATTACACTGTCCCCTGATTTTGTAAAGGCAATTAAGCCTGCGTGTGAGATACCGCTAGATTGCCACTTGATGGTGACAGATCCCGGTGACTACATTGATGCGTTGGCAGATGCAGGGGCAGAATATATTTGTCCTCATGTAGAGACGATAACAACAGAAGCTTTTCGCATCATTAATAAAATTAAAGACAGAGGATGCAAGGTCGGTGTGGTCCTTAATCCGGCGACACCACTAGAGAGCATTAAGCATTATGCACATCTACTCGATAAAATTACCATTATGAGTGTCGATCCTGGCTTTGCAGGACAACCTTTTATTCGGGAGATGCTTGATAAAATTCGAGAGGCTAAGCAGCTAAAGCAGGAAAAAGGACATAAATACTTAATCGAAATCGACGGTTCATGTAATGAGAAAACATTTCATGAATTACATGAAGCAGGAGTGGAAGTATTTATTGTAGGCTCATCAGGACTTTTTGGTTTGGATGAGGATTTGGAAAAAGCATGGGATAAGATGATCACTAATTTCCAAAATGCTACTCAAGTGGATATGACAAATTAGTCGGATAGAAGGTGATGATTGTGAAAGATATAATTGGCATAGATATAGGAGGGACGAATTTTCGGATAGGAACGGTATCTAAAGATGGAAGCCTCAGATATTTTATAAAAAAACCAAGTACCATGTTAAACCAAGAAGACGGTGTTAAGAACCTTATTGCAGAGATTGAAAAATATATACATACGTACCAATTGGAAGACAAAGTGAGCTGTGTGTCCATAGGGATACCTTCGATTTTGAATAAAGAAAAAACATTTGTGTATTCTACACCCAATTTAAAAGGGCTAGAAAACATTGATTTAGCAACTAAATTGCAAGAAGCATTAAAACTTAAAGTTTATATTGACCGGGATGTGAACCATCTTTTGCTTAATGATATTCAGCATATGGAGATTGAAGATATCTCTCAACAGACCATTGTTGGCTTTTATATTGGCACAGGAATAGGCAATGCCATTATTATTCATGGAAAAGCCTATTCAGGGAAAAATGGTGTCGCCGGAGAACTTGGACATATTCCGCTATATGGAGTTAAAGAGCAATGTACTTGCGCAAATTATGGTTGTGCCGAAGTTAAAGCATCAGGCAAATACCTAAACCAACTAGTTGAACAACACTTTCCGGAGTGTATCATTGATGAGATTTTTATTCGTCATAGTGAAGATGCAATCATTCAAGAGTTTGTAGAGAACTTAAGTATCCCCCTTGCAACAGAGATTAACATATTAGATCCCGACTACATCGTACTTGCCGGAGGTGTCATAGAGATGGAGGGATTTCCAAAAGAAGCATTAATTGAACAAGTGAAAAAAAGAACGAGAAAACCTTATCCCGAAGCAAATTTACAATTTGTTTTTCCAAAGCATACCCAAGAAAGTGGTGTCTTAGGTAGTGCGCATTATGGATTTAGTAAACTTGAATCATAAATACATTTTTATGTATATGATTATAAACTATGATGTTGACTTAACATCAAACTATTATTAATTTATAGGAGGTTTTACAATGAAAAAAGTTTTATTAATGTTAGTCGTAAGTATTTTCTTGGTAGCAAGTTTAGTTGGATGCAGTCAAGAAGGGGATAGTACTACATCAAACAACGACAGTACAAACACCCAAGATGCAGCACAAGAGACACAAGACACAACAGATGCAACGGATGAAGCAACAGAACAAGACACACAAGATGCAGAATCAAGTGAAGCAGAATATGCGGTGATTTTAAAAACACAAGCATCCGACTTTTGGGTAAAAATGAAAGACGGTGTCTTAGCAAAAGCGGATGAACTAGGCGTAAAAGTTGATGTATATGCAGCACAATCAGAAGAAGACACAGAAGGACAACTTAAAATCCTAGAAAATACTGTTAACTCAGGTTATAAAGCTATTGGAGTTGCACCGTTGTCTCCGGTAAACCTTATTCCTGGAATTGTACAAGCTAACGAAAAAGGCATCTATGTTATGAACATTGACGAAAAAGTTGAGATGGAGCAATTAACGGCAATGGGTGGTAGTGTAATTGCCTTTGCAACAACAGATAACGTAAAAGTAGGAGAAAAAGGTGCAACTTATATCGTTGAAAATGTTGAAGCAGGAAGTAAAGTAGCAATTATTGAAGGTAAAGCAGGTAATGCATCTGGAGAAGCAAGAAGAGAAGGTGCTTATAGCGCATTCGAAGCAGCTGGACTTGAGCTTGTAGGAAGCTTGCCGGGAGATTGGGACCGACAAAAAGCCTTAGACGTAGCAACAAGTTTTATTCAACAAAATCCGGATTTAAAAGGAATCTATGCATGTAATGATACAATGGCGCTAGGTGCACTTCAAGCTGTGATTAATGCAGGAAAAGTTGGAGAAATCATGGTTGTAGGAACAGATGGAGATACAGAGGCTAGAGATTCTGTAGACCAAGGTATGCTTGCAGCAACAGTAGCACAAGATCCAGCAGCGATTGGTGCAGCTTCATTAGAAGCGATGGTAAAAGCTGTTGAAGAAGGTGGCGAAATTAGCCCGAATGTAGAGCCTGAGATGATTCCTATCGACTCACAATTAATCACAAAATAACAGGAGGTCATAAGATGCGTATTGGATTTGGTTGTGACCATGTTTCACTAGAATTAAAAAAGATTCTTATGGAGCACGTTGCACAAAAAGGAATAGAAGTGCTGGATTATGGAGCGTATCAGGAAGTGAAAAGAGAAAATTATCCTGAGTATGGTCTAAAAGTTGCCGAAGCTGTTAAAGGTGGAGACTGTGATCTAGGAATTATTGTATGTGGAACAGGTATTGGTATTTCAATTTCAGCCAATAAAGTACCAGGCATTCGGGCAGCAGTTTGCAGTGAGCCTTACTCAGCAAAACTATCACGTGAACATAATAATAGTAATATTCTTGCAATGGGAGCACGGGTAGTTGGTTCAGAGTTGGCAAAGATGATTGTGGACCAATGGTTAGAGGCTGAATATGAAGGTGGCCGCCATCAGATACGTCTTGATATGCTTTTAGATATTGAAAAAAAATATTCAAAATAACACATAAAAGGAAAAAATAAAGAAAGTTACATGCGCTAGATACAGTGTGCATGTAACTTTTTTTTGAGATTTATCTATGGTATAATAAAGGGCAAAGTGAGTCTATTACTTTTTAAAAGAGTAAAAACGATATAATAAGGAGAGCGTTATGTATACCAAGGATGAGCTAATAAGACACTTGAAAAAATCAAATACCAATCCCAAAGGAACCATTATGGTGCATTCGTCTATGCGGGCTATCGGTCAGGTTGATGGTGGGGCAGACACCGTTATTGATGCCTTATGTAACTTTATGGATGAAGGATTACTACTGTTTCCCACACACTCTTGGGATGAAGGTAATTTAAAAGAGGATACATACAATGTTGCAACAGAAAAATCGTGTGTAGGTTTATTAACCAATATTTTTCTGTCCCGAGAGGATGTGGTGCGTTCTTTGCACCCGACACATTCTGTAGCAGCTTATGGGAAAAGAAAAGTCGAATATACAAATAAAGATAAAGCATTGATACAAAAAGGAGAACCGCTTACACCATGCCCACGGCATGGATGCTTTGGAAGCCTTTATGATGAACCGTCCCAGCTTCTATTTGTCGGAACAAACCTTACAAGCAATACTTACATACACAGTATTGAAGAATGGCTGGATGTACCTAATCGCTTGTTAAATAGTTCAAGACCCCTTAAGGTCATTGACTATGATAAAACTAGCTACGATGTGACTTATATCGGGCATAATACCGTTGATGGCAGTGTATCGGAAAATTATGGGCGGATTGAGCAGATGCTTTATGACCAAGATATTGCCACCACATTTACCTTTGGTGATGCTACATGTATGCTGGTTGAGGTCAAGGCGATGACAGAATTGATTATGAAGTTATTAGAAAAAGATCCGGATTACTTTGGTTTTCGTTAATGGAACATTTTTTTAGTGACCACGTCTAAAGAGTATAGCAACGAATTAATCTATACAAAAGAGGAGGTCAATTATGAAAATGAAAATCATGTTGATGTTAGCATTGATGTTAATGATAGTTACTGCTTGTTCAAAACCGGAGCAACCACCTATAGAACAAGAACTGCAACCGGGTGCAGATACGGACTCCGGTTCCGAGCTCGTTGTATATGGACTGGCTGGATATATCAAAGAATTAACAGCCAACCCCAATGAGACAATCACTATTTTTGTTGAAGGGGAATTGGGGAAAAATGGCGCGGATTATCACCGAGGTAATGTAACCGTTAATTCAGAGACGGTTATTTATGCGGAAGATGAAAAGACAATGGACGCACTTGAAAAAGGGCAGTATGTACATGTGTTTTTTGCAGGTGACGTAATGGAATCCGACCCGATTCAGGCCACTGCACGTCAGATTAATATAGTGCCTGAACCTGCAACCCAGCTTGATGAAGAGACAACTGAAGAATAATCGATTAAGGCAGCCACATGTTATGTTGGCTGCCTTTGTTTTCTCATGATAAGTTCCTTAGTCACTTAGCATATATAATATATTTGAACTATAGTGCAAAGGATATATGAAAGATTAGAGAGCTATAAAGAGGTAGAAAAGATATTTTTTATTAAATCTTAATCGTTTTCGAATTGAGCTTGTGTTAAACTTAGTCTATAATAAAGAGTAGGATTCGATCTAGAAGATATAATATAGATGGAGGATCGATAATTATGGATCGTAAAGAATGGAACACAAGTACAAAAGAATTTAAACGAAGCATCAAAGAATCTATGCGAACCGGCGATTTCAAAGGGATGGATCATGAGATTGGTGATGTGGTCAGTGACACGGTTGATATGGCAATCAATGAAGTGCGCAAAGCAATTGGTTCGATACAATTTTCCAATGATGTTGCCAAAGCTCCAAAAGCGCCATCCCCTCCCAAACCCGAAAAAACAGAGGTTTATCAACAACCCAAAAATACATATGTTGGGCGGACGTTCAAAAAGATAAAAAAACGACAGATTACTTTTGCGTATAATCCCATTGGAAAAGTTTCTGGAATGGTTTTGAAAATTCTTGGAATGATAGGGAGTACAGGACTTGGAATTGCGATTATGATTTTAGCTATTATCGGAATGGCTACAGGAAGTGTTGCTGCCTTTACCTTACCTATCGGCATTATGATGCCCTTTTTTGTGACAAGCTTGATTTTGCAATCACGAGGAAGTACACTTCGCAATCGATACAAGCGATTTGATAAGTATTTACATATTATTGGGAATCGTCACTTTATTGAATTGTATGAAGTGATGGAACTAAGCGGATTTTCCTATAAATATGTTATAAAAGACTTGAAAAAAATGATACGTATCGGTATGTTTCCACAGGCAAGCCTTGATACAGAAGATGGCATGCTTTATCTATCACGTGGAGGATATGAGCAGTATCGTTATCTAACAGGGCATGAACAGGCACAGGTCGAAGAAAAAGAAGAACAAGCGCAGACCAGTGAAAATAGTGGGTCAATGGTTGCGCGTATGGGAAGAGATTATCTTCAACGTATTAACGATTTGCGGGTAAAACTTAAAGACACAGACGCGGTCAATAAAATTATTCACATGGAAGCTGTTTTGATTAAGATTATAGAGTACATCGAAAAACACCCGGACCAAAAAGATGAAGTACGACGATTAATGGATTATTATCTACCGACAACGATTAAGTTGCTGATGGCCTATTATGAGTTCGAACAGCAACCGATTCAGGGGGAAAATATATTAAGGACAAAGCAAGAGATTAAGCAGACGTTAGATACAATTAACAGCGCTTTTGAAAAGCTGCTAGACCAGTTGTTTAAAGATTTGGCATGGGATATATCTACAGATATTTCTGTGATGGAGACAATGTTGGCCCAAGAAGGCCTTGCAGAAAATACAATCAATAAATCAAAAACGATGGGAGAATGATATGAGCGAGATACCTACACTTACCTTTGAACCATTCAGTGATGATGAAAAACCAGAAGCAATATTAGCCGAAGAAGAAAAAAAGATTGAAAAAGAAAGTGTCCTATCTAAGGAAGAATTGAAGATGGTAGACGATTTTGCAAGTCAAATCAACCTAACAGATTCGAATATTATCCTTCAGTTTGGTGCCGGAGCGCAAAAAAAGATTGCTGATTTTTCAGAAACGGCTCTTGAGCGAGTCAAGACAAAAGACTTAGGAGAAATAGGTGACATGCTTTCTGGCGTGGTCAAAGAGCTGAAAAACTTTGACAAAGAAGAAGAAGAAAAAGGTCTAAAAAAACTCTTTCGACGACCGGCGCAAAAGATTAGTGATATGAAAACTAAGTATGCCAAGGCAGAGACCAACGTTAATCATATTACAACGGCTTTAGAAAACCATCAAGTGACATTGTTAAAAGATGTTGCCATGCTTGATAAGATGTATGAGCTGAACAAAACATATTTTAAAGAGTTGAATATGTATATTTTAGCTGGGAAGAAAAAACTTGATATTGCCAAGAACCAAGAGCTTCCAGCTTTAATCAAACAATCTGAAGAATCCGGGTTAGCAGAACATGCTCAGGCAGTTAATGATATGAATAATATGATTAATCGCTTTGAAAAAAAGCTCTATGACTTGGAATTGACAAAGACAATTTCATTGCAGATGGCACCCCAGATTCGCCTAATCCAAGAAAATGATTCAATTATGGCGGAAAAAATTCAATCAACCATTGTGAATACTATTCCATTGTGGAAAAGTCAGATGGTTTTGGCCCTTGGTGTAACCCATGCCGGTCAGGCTGCACAAGCTCAACGTGAAGTTACAGATATGACCAATGCTCTCTTGAAGAAAAACGCAGAGACATTAAAGATGGCAACGATTGATGTGGCAAAAGAATCTGAACGAGGAATCGTAGATATAGAAACATTAAAATATACAAATGAATCCTTGATTACAACCCTGGATGAAGTCTTAAAAATTCAGACAGAGGGACGCCAACGCCGTCAAGAAGCGGAAGTTGAACTTAATCGTATAGAAAACGAATTAAAACAAAAATTATTGTCCATTCGTCAATAGAGGCAAACCATGCAAATTGATTATCAAAAGATGAAAAGCAATTCATTAGGTAGAGTTCTTGATATTGATAACATATATACACTGTTTGATCATACCCTGAATAAAGAGTATACCACCTATGGTGAAAGCCATGATTTTTGGGAATTTGTCTATGTCAACAAAGGTAAATTATATGTGGATACATGCGGGATGATTATAGAAATCAACGAAGGTGAATTTATATTACATCGTCCAAATGATTATCATCGGCATTTTGTCTTGAACAATTCTGCCAATATTAATATTGCAAGCTTTAATTGTGACTATCCTGATTTGTATAAGATATCACGAGTAGCCCTTAGCATAAGCCCTCTAGCACAAAATATGATTCGTAATATATTCCATATTGTTCATTTTGTCTTTGAACGCTATGAACCGGGAGTAGGTTTTTATAAAAAGGGAGAAAGAAATATGTTGCAGGAGCAACTGATACGAAACTGCCTTGAATCAGCATTGATTTCAATTATTAGTGACATAGACGGACGAACATTGGCTATAGAACCCAGTAATGAATTTGAAATGAAAAATGCCCTTCTAGTCAAGAATGTTATTAAATTTTTAAAAGAAAAAGTGAATGAAAGTATAACCATTGATGAAATATGTGAACGGTTTCATGTATGTAAAACAACACTTTCTGTCAATTTTAAAGAAGGAACGTCAAAAAGTGTATTCGACTACTATAATCATCTAAAAATTATCCGGTCCATGGAGCTGTTATCGGACAAATGTAAAAATGTTGGTGAAGTAGCAGTGGAACTAAATTATTCATCGAGCCAGTACTTTAGTAAAATGTTCAAAAAATATACAGGTGTATCACCTCGTGAATTTCAAAGAAAAATATCAGAAAATGTTGATGGCATAAAAGAAGACTATTTTCCAAGATAAAAAAGAAGAACTTGCCAACTTGGCGCGACCTTCAAAAGCTAGTGTAAATCTAGCGATTGAGAGGTCGTTTTTTTATGCTTTTACAGGAATGAAAAGTTATTAAAGAGTTGCGATGCGAACAATAGTATACAAATGGCAAACGATACTATCTTGTTGTTTGTACAAAGTGCATTATAATATACATATACAATTAATGAATATGTATATATTATCCTGTAATCAGATTGGACACGTTATATATAGAAAGAGAATTCAGGATAAATCCACATGTTTTATATAATTGTGTAAATATTGCCGGCAAAGCGTTGAGTACATAAAAGATGGAGGAAAACAAATGAAAAAGGTAAAAGCAATATTAATTGGAGCGGGAGCTAGAGGGGCTAAAGCCTATGGCCCTTATGCGCTGGAGAACCCAGAAGAACTGGAGTTTGTCGGTGTGGCTGAGCCAATTAAGTCAAGACGCGAAGAATTTTGCAAAGAGCATAATATAGCCGAAGAATTTGCGTTTGAAAGTTATGAACCATTGTTGGAGAAAAAAATAGATGCGGATGTTGCGTTGGTATGTACACAAGATCAGTTGCACTATGAGCCGGCAGTTATGGCTTTAGAAGCAGGATATAATGTGTTGCTAGAAAAGCCGATTGTTACTCCAAAAGAATGCATCGGTATTGAAAAAGCGGTAAAAGAATCGGGAAAAAATTTGACTATCTGTCATGTGCTACGCTATACACCTTTCTTTGGAAAAATAAAAGAGCTGATCGATACAAATAAAATTGGAGATCTTGTTGCAATTACCCATAATGAAAATGTTGGATATTTTCATGCGGCACATAGCTATGTTCGAGGTAATTGGAGAAAAGAAAGTGAATCCAGCCCTATGATTTTAGCAAAATCCTGTCATGATATGGATATTCTTATGTGGCTTGTAGGCGATCAATGTAAGCAAGTCAGTTCTTTTGGCTCTCTAAAACACTTTAAAGCAAGCAATGCACCTGAAGGAGCCGCTAAGCGATGTGTGGAATGCTCAGTTCGTGATACGTGCCCTTATAGCGCTCTAGATATTTATATGGATCAAAACAATAATGGTTGGCCGGTGAATGTTATTACAGAAGATCTGTCTTATGAAGGAAGAATGCGTGCGTTAGAAGAAGGACCATATGGTCGTTGTGTGTACTATTGCGATAACGATGTTGTAGATCATCAAGCCGTTATTCTTGAGTTTGACAATGGAGTAACAGCAACATTTCAAATGAATGCTTTTTCTTACAATGTGAATCGTACGATTCGTGTCAGTGGTACGCGAGGCGAGATTATTGGTGATATGGAAGAAGAAATCATTCATTTGTATGATTTTAAGGAAGATACCAAAATGCACATTCCATTAGATAAAATAACGGATAACGATTATGGTCATGGGGGCGGAGATTTTGGTCTGATGAAAGCATTGGTGCAGTCGTTAAGAGAGCCGGAGACCTATACAATGCGAAGTGAGATTGGTAGTGCTATTGCAAGCCATATGGTTACTTTTGCTGCTGAAGAGTCACGCGTAAAAGGTGAAGTTATCAAATTATAGTATAATAAGATTATCCTCAAATTCTATCTATAATAATAAAGGTTCTATAATAAATGTTGGGGTGCAGAAATGCATCTCAACATTTTTTTAT
>ERZ794982.77-NODE-77-length-54464-cov-60.605525_pt1 | contig 54464 bp, 52 predicted proteins | sample MGYA00433071_ERZ794982 | MGnify/ENA primary metagenome ERZ794982 (study PRJEB30140, sample SAMN00862574) | bioreactor metagenome | study: EMG produced TPA metagenomics assembly of the Bioreactor inoculated with sediment Metagenome (bioreactor metagenome)...
AAAATTTTATCCTTTGTCAAGAACTTTCTCTGAATGTTGGCTTAAATTTTGAAAATTTTTCTTCTACGGGAAAAAGAGTCTTAAAACAGTTGATTTTAGACTCTAAAATGGTTATTTAAAAGGTTTAAATACCAATAAAAGTTTGGGAAGCAATAATAAATCAGCTAAAAGGACAATAAACATAACAATGACTGTCAGTAATCCAAAATATATTGTAGGAATAAAGTTTGATACCACTAAAATGGAAAATCCTAAAATTATTGCCAATGAAGTATAGTACATCGCATACCCAATACTGCTGTGTGATTTTTTCATGGCAACAATATAATCACCACATTTAAAATACTCCTCTTTAAATCGATGAATATAATGTATGGTATCATCCACTCCAATACCAATACAAATTGCAGCAATGGTAATGGTCATAATATTTAAAGGAATATTGGCAATTCCCATTAAACCAAACACCACGCTTACTGGAATAATATTTACGATTAAGGCAATCAAGGCAACTTTTAATGATTTAAACAATATCAGAAACATAAGTAATAAAATCATAAGAACAATTCCCAATGTTGCAATTTGAGAATCAAATAACGACTGTAACATATTATTATATAATACCATTAAATTTGTCAGATGAAAATCCACACCATCTTCTTGCAAAAGTGTTGCTAAATCGAATTTAATTTTATTTAATAATTCATTGCGTCGTAACTCTTCATTTGAATCAATAATTCGAGTACTGATTCTAGCTTGATTGTTTTCAATACTGATATAAGGAGATAAAATAATCTTTTTATACTCATCGGGCAATTTATTGTACAACAACGCCAAAAGAATACTGTCTAACTCTTTGTTATTGTTAAGTTCTTTTCCAACTTTAAGTAATGTTGCTAAAGATTGTACATTGCCTATTTCATCTAAAGACTCCAAATAATTATGTACTTTAGTAATAATTTGCATTTTATTTGGGGTAAACCAATATTCTGGTTTATCTTGTGTTTCTAAAAACTCATCTTCAAAAGAGTCTAAAAATTCTTCATGGGTATTTAAATCAGTCGATTCTTCTTGAATGGCTTTAAAATCGATAATAATATCTAAAGGAGTGGTACCGCCTAATTTCTGGTCAATGACTTCCATACCTTGATAAATGGGTGTAGTTTTTTTAAAATAACTGATAAAACTGTTCTCTACAATCAATTTTGAGGATGCCCAAAGAGAAAAAACAAATACCAGTAAACTTACTATAATAATGGTATTACCATAATTTAATACCGTATTTGAACACAATTTTGTCATTGAAAAAAAATGTTTCGCACTCATGGGATTCATTTTTGCTTTTTTTAACATCATCATAGAAGTGGGGAAAATAATAAAAGCAATAATCAAAGAAATAGCAATTCCTATGCTCATCATTAGCCCCAAATTTATAACGGGTTTTATATCAGAAACAACCAAAGAAGAAAACCCTGCAATCGTAGTAACAATCGCAAAAAAAGAAGGCTTTAATTTCGATAAAACCGTTTCTAACACTAACTCTTTTTGTGTTGCATCGGGAAATGCTTGATTTAATTCATTGTATCGTACAATCAAGTGCAGAACAATTGAAAGGGTAATTATAAGTTGCAAGGAAATAAAATTGGATGAAATCACCGTAACTTGCCAATCAAACAAGCCTAAAATCCCTGTCGTAGAAACAACACTTAAGGTACAAATAAAAATGGGAAGAACAATCCATTTGAGCTCTTTGAAAATAATCCATAACACAATTATAAGTATCAATAAAAGGGTACTGCCATAAATAAGTAAATCATTTTTAACATAGGTGATAATATCATCAACAATCATATTGACTCCGCCTAAAAACAACTCTCCATCGTTTTGATATTTTCTCATAATAAGACGAATATCTTCTATGTTTTGATGTTCAATTTCTCGTTGTACCTCTTTATACTGTTTATATTCTACTAAAATATCACCAAGTTTTTTCTCTTCTGCTTGATTCAAAGAGTAGAGTTTTTTTCTCTCTTGAAGCTCTTCTTTAGCAGCTATAAGCTCAAAATATTTTTCATCGGTTTTTAAATTAACAATAATTGAAGTGGTTTTAAAATCATCGCTAACTAAAGCATTTTTATACAAGGGAGACGTTAAAAACTCCTGTTTTACTAACGCTTTATCAGGTTTTGAGTTGCTAAGCGTGGGAACATTATTCACTAAATTTTGAAGTTCTTGAGCTGGACTTAACAATAAAGGTACATTTAAAATAGAGGTGACTTTCTCAACTCGAGGCAGTTGTTCCAAGTCAAAAGAGAGTTTTGCTATAGTGTCAAGATTTTTTGAAGACAATAAATCATCATGTACACTAAAAGCAATCAATAAGAAGTCAGGGTTTTTGTATCGTTTATTGATTAAGCGATTGTATTGTAAATCTTTATCATGCTCTAAAAGTAAAGTATCAGCCGAAGCATCAACTTCTACTTTATAAGCATGAATCCCCAAAAGAACTACACACAATATCATCAAAAAAAATGTTCTAACAGGATAGTTTAAAACACTTTTTTCATACCAACTTTTAAACATGTAATTACTTAATCACTGCTTCTACTTTATTTAAGCGTTGAATTAACTCTTCAAAAGTCTCTTTTTGTAAAACGCCAACAAATTGGTTTCGATACGTTTGAATAATACTGATTCCTAAAATATTGACATCATATATAAACCAATCGCTGGTTCCATTTTTATAAAATTTATAAATCACCTCAAAGGTCTCTTTTTCTCCTAAAATATGCATAATCACTTCAATGCGATTATCTTTAGGCTTGATCATATCTTTGACAATAATTTTTTGGTTGGTATACAAATAAAGCTTATCAATATATGATGCTTTTAACCTTTGCTCAAAACTTTGTGTAAAGAGTTTTTGTTGTTGAGACTCTAACATATTCCATTGTTTGCCTAAACTCAATTTGGCCATAAGCTCATAATCAAAAACAGCATCAAATATATCAAAGATATCTTTTTGTTTGTGATTTTTATCCATATGTTGATTTTGCAAAATTTGAGTTGCTTTATTGATTTTGTCAGTCATAATAGAAAGAATTTTGTCTTCTTGCAAAGCATAAGCAGTATTAAATACGATAAAACAAGCCAATAAAGCTTTTAGTATTTGATTACAATATCTCATTTGGTTTATTCCTCAATTAACTTTTTTCTTCTTTGCTCATAAATATCACGCAAAAAGGGATACAAGTCTACTGCATTTCGTTTTAATATTTCATAATTCTCGGGATGAAAAGAAACCGTATTAACAATTTCATGCGATTTATAACCAACTGTTTGCAAAGTGTTATTAGGAATTTGATAAGGTTCATAAACAATACTTGTTGTTAAAGGATTAATAAAAGAATCAGATGTTGAACCTAAAACATCTCGTAAATTGGAAGGACCTAAAAAAGGAATTACAATATGAAATCCACTTCCTACTCCATAAAACCCCAAAGTTTGCCCAAAATCTTCTTTATGTGCTTTCAATTCAAATTTTTGAGCCACATCCATAATACCTAATAATCCAAAAGTTGAATTGATAACAAAACGCCCTAACTCTTCACTGGCATTAACAAACTTTAGTTGCAATACGTTATTAATAAAACGAATGGGGAATAAAAGGTTATCATACACATTTGAAACACCTGTTCGTATATCTTCATGGACAATATCGGCATAAGTTTTTGATACGGGTTGTAAAATATTTATATAAAAACTGTCATTAAAATTGGTCATCATTCTGTTATAGCCATTTAAGGGGTCAAAAACCGCATCAGACTCTTCAAATTCATTATCAAAGTCGCTAAAAACTTCTTCCTTATTTGTGGAATAAGAAGAAGTTTCTTCTTGTTGAATAAAAACAGAGGCTTCACTCATTGTTAAAATAAAAAGTGATGCTAAAACCATTGATATACTTTTTTTCATTTTCACCATACTTCTTAAAAATTTTTGGATTGTAACATTTAATGCCCCATAAAAAGATAAAAGTTAACCAAAGGTTAATAAAATTTATTTAAAAGTTACTAAGCGATACGATGAAGAAAAGGCAGTTGGGTTTGGAGGAGCCACTCGGAGTCGAACCGAGGATCAAGGATTTGCAATCCAATGCATTAGCCACTTTGCTATGGCTCCAAAGAAATCATTTTAACAATATTATAAAATGATTGAAAAAAGGTTAATGGCAGAGAGCGGGGGATTCGAACCCCCGGAGGCGTGAACCTCGCCGGTTTTCAAAACCGGTCCATTCGACCAACTCTGGCAGCTCTCTACATTAAATTATAAGTGGTGCGAATGGTGAGAATCGAACTCACACTCCCAAACGGGAACGGGATTTTAAGTCCCGCGCGTCTACCAGTTCCGCCACACTCGCACATTATTTCAAGAAGTACATCTTAAAATGGAGTGGAATTATAATTAAAAAAATTTTATTTGTCAAGACTTTTAATAAAATTTTTTTCTTTTTTTGCTATAATCATTTAAATTTAATCAACTTAAGGATTTTTAATGCGAAGTGATGAAGTAAAAAGAGGGTTTGACCGAACTCCTCATCGATCATTGTTAAGAGCAACAGGACTCAAAGATGCTGATTTTGAGAAGCCTTTTATTGGTGTTGCCAACTCATTTATTGAGATTATTCCAGGACATTTTTTCTTAGATAAAGTCTCTGATATTATCAAAGAAGAAATCCGAGCAAATGGCTGCGTTCCCTTTGAGTTTAATACCATTGGTGTTGATGATGGAATTGCCATGGGTCACGATGGTATGTTGTTTTCACTTCCAAGTCGAGAGATTATTGCCAATTCCATTGAAACTGTTATGAATGCTCATAAGCTTGATGCGATGATTGCTATTCCAAACTGTGATAAGATTGTACCGGGTATGATTATGGGAGCATTGCGAGTGGATGTTCCTACTATTTTTGTCAGTGGTGGACCCATGCAAAAAGGACACACAAAAGATGGAACACCCATTGACTTAGCTACTGCTTTTGAAGCCGTTGGGAAACATGAAACAGGTGAAATGAGTGATGAAGAGTTAAAAGATATTGAGTGTAATGCCTGTCCAAGTGGAGGAAGCTGTTCAGGGATGTTTACAGCAAACTCTATGAATACACTTATGGAAGCCATGGGAATTGCTCTTCCAGGGAATGGAACTATTTTAGCGTTAACACCCCAAAGAGAAGAGTTATATAGACTTGCTGCTCGAAGAATTTGTGAAATTGCTAAAGATAAAGCCGCTACTGAAAAGTTTAAACTCAGAAACATTTTAAATGAAAATGCCGTACGAAATGCGTTTGCAGTAGATATGGCTATGGGTGGAAGTTCAAATACCGTTTTACATATGTTAGCTATTGCAAAAGAAGCCAACGTTAATTTTAATTTAGAAGACATTAACACCATTTCAAAAAGAGTTTCACATATTGCAAAAATCAGCCCAAGTTTAAGTACTGTTCATATGGAAGACATCAACAAAGCCGGTGGTGTTAATGCCGTTATGAAAGAGATGACAAAACGGGGAGATAATATCTTATTGGATAACTTAACGATTTCGGGTGAATCGGTTTTAGAAAAAATCAAAGATGCTTTTATAAAAGACACCAATATTATCCATACTATTGATAATCCTTATTCAAAAGTAGGAGGATTGGCGATTTTATACGGTAATTTAGCCGAACAAGGTGCCGTTATCAAAACAGCTGGAATTACCGGAGAGCGAGTTTTTACAGGAACTGCTGTTTGTTTTGATGGACAACCCGAAGCAATTCGAGGAATTATTGATGGCAAAGTAAAAGCTGGAAATGTTGTGGTTATTCGATATGAAGGTCCCAAAGGCGGTCCTGGAATGCAAGAAATGTTAGCACCAACTTCACTGATTATGGGAATGGGTCTTGGCGATAAAGTTGCTCTTATTACCGATGGACGTTTCAGTGGTGCAACCAGAGGAGCTTCCATTGGTCATGTTTCTCCTGAAGCTGCTGAAGGGGGTATGATTGGATTACTTCAAGATGGTGATGAAATTCACATCGATGTGGATCAATATATTTTAAGTGTAAAGTTAAGTGATGAAGAAATTGCCAAACGAAAAGCAAACTTTAAACCCCTTAAAAAACCATTGACTTCCAAATGGCTGGGACAATACCGAAGTTTAGTAACCAACGCCAGTAATGGAGCTGTTTTAAAAACAGATTTATAATTTGAAAAGGCTACAGAAGATTCTGTACCCTTTTTTGTTAATTTTTTATTAACCATTCATTGGTTTGCAGTTTATGTATGAGTGGTATAGTTCTTTAATCATTACTCATAAAGGATAAAAATATGTTTACGCAAAGTAAAAAATTGCTGCTTTTGACCACCTGTTTTTTAGCAGTCAATCTATTTTCTCAAACCATTACATTTAATACACTTGAGAAAAACCCTCAACGAGTTGTACCAAATACGCCTCAACAAATCTTTTCATTTCATGATTTAATCAAAGATTCAGTTAATTCTGTTGTTAATATTTCCGCTAAAAAGCATGTTAATCGTACAAGCAACATTCCTTCTCAAATGCTCAATGATCCATTTTTTAAGAAATTTTTTGGAGAAGAGTTTGGCAATTTATTTAATGAAAACCGAATCCAACGCTCATTGGGCTCTGGTGTGGTTATTTCAAAAGACGGATATATTGTAACCAATAATCATGTTATTGATAACGCCGATGAAGTCATTGTAACCCTATCAGGGGATAAAAATGAATACACGGCAAAAGTCATTGGCAAAGATGCCGATTCAGATTTAGCCGTGATTAAAATTGAAGCCAAAAACCTTAACCCCATTGCTTTTGCTCATTCCAGTGATTTAAGAATCGGTGATGTGATTTTTGCCATTGGAAATCCATTTGGAATTGGAGAATCTATTTCTCAAGGAATTATTTCTGCTTTGAATAAAAATAAAGTCGGTATCAATCGATATGAAAACTTCATTCAAACCGATGCTTCAATTAACCCAGGAAACTCAGGTGGGGCATTAGTCGATTCAAGAGGAGCGTTAATTGGGATTAACTCTGCGATTATTTCACGAAGTGGAGGCAATGACGGTATTGGATTTGCCATTCCTGTGGATATGGTAAAAAATGTAGTTACTAAATTGATTGAGGATGGGAAAGTCACCCGAGGATATTTAGGTGTGATTATCGATGATTTAAGTGCTGATTTACAAAAAGTGTACAACAAAAAAGAGGGTGCTTTGGTCTTAGATGTTGAAAAAGACACTCCTGCTGAAAAATATGGACTAAAACGAGGTGACTTAATTTATAAAATCAACGATACCATCATCAAAGATCGAATTGATTTACAAAATCTTGTGGGAGGATTTAAACCCAAACAAAAAATTGTTTTAGAGATTGAACGAAATAAAAAAGATATGACTTTAGTCATTGTATTAGGTGATCGTTCTACGTTAATTACAGCCAATCAAACAACGGTTTTAGGAGGATTAAAACTCGCACAAATTGACGATACTATTATTCAGCAATATCGACTTCCACGAAACTTTGATGGGGTCATGATTAAAGATGTTGAACCTAAAAGTGTGGCTGAAAAAGTTGGTTTCCAAGCAGGTGATGTTATCATCCAAATAGAAGACGTTGAGATCAAAAAGTTAAGCGATGTTCAATCGGCTCTTAAAAAATATGAAAAAGTCAATAAACGTATCTATGTCAATCGATTTGGACAAACCTTGTTGTTTGTAATTCAATAAAGAAATAAAGGATTTCCCATTACTAAAGTATTAATGATTGAAGATGATTTGGAACTTGCTGATATTATCACTCGATATTTAAGCTCTTTTGACTTAGAAGTGACCAATACAGATAGCCCTTATACTGGGCTATCTATGATAAAAAATGACAAAACTTATGAGCTATTGATTTTGGATTTAACCTTACCTGAAATAGATGGTTTAGAGCTTATTCCTAAAATCAGAGAGTCTTCCCGCATTCCTATTATTATCACCAGTGCCAGAGACGATATTTTAGATAAAGTCATGGGGTTAGAGCGAGGGGCTGATGATTATTTGCCCAAACCCTATAATCCACGAGAACTCAGCGCCCGAATTAAAGCCATTTTAAAACGAAGCCATCCCGAAATCAAAGAGGAGTCTGCTCCTATTTTTCAACTTAAACTTGAAGATATGCAAATTGTATTTCAAGGTAAATTGCTTGATTTAACCATGGCAGAGTTTGACATTTTAAAATTGCTTATCCAACGAAAAGGTGGAGTGGTTTCACGAGAAGATTTTATTTATGACAGTTTTCATATTGAAGATGAAAGCAGTCTCAAAAACATTGATGTAATGATTTCTCGAATACGAAACAAAATTGCACACCTTGATAACTCAAAAACCTACATCAAGTCTGTTCGTGGCATTGGCTATCAACTTATCGTATGAAAAATATTTCGATTTCGACCTTTATTAATATCGTTTTTGCCGTAGCATTTTTCGCCATCACCTTAGCCTTTGTCTTTTTTATTACCATTGATCGGCAAAAATATGTGATAACTCAACATCAACGTTACGATGTTATTGCAGAATCATTATTACAAAAACTGACCAACTATCCTACACAAGAGCAACTGACTCTTTTTTATGAACAATTTACAGTTGAAGAGATTAGCCAACGAGAAGAGAAGCTTGATATTATCAACAATTCGCAACTTGAACTCATCAAAGATTCTTTTTTGGGAAGAATGCGAGTATTTAAACGAGAAAACAATTTTTATATTTATGTTCAACAACTCAGCTACAATATTTTACTCAAAGATTTAAAGCCCAAACCTTATAACTTTCAAATTGCCTCTTTGGTGTATATTATCTTTTTGATGATATTTTATACGCTTTATATTTTGCTTCGAAAAAAGCTTTTGCCATTAAAAAAATTGCATAAACAAATTCAAGAATTCTCCAACGGAAATACGGATATTAAAATCAAAGTCAGCAGCAATGATGAAATTGGCAAAATTGCCAAAAGTTTTGCCAATGCAATTGATTTTATTAAAAACCAATCCAATTCAAAAAATCTTTTTATGCGTAATATGATGCATGAACTAAGAACGCCCATTACCAAAGGGATGATTATTGCTGAAACCCTTCCCAATATTCAAGACAAACAAATTTTGCAAAATGCCTTTGAACGTATGAATAATATTATTAAAGAACTCTCAACCGTCGAAAAAATCTCTTCCAATCTTTTAACCCTTCATAAAGAGAATATCCCTTTTGAAGCACTTTATCAAGCCACTTTGAAAATTATGTTACTTGAAAATTTGCCCCTTAAAAAAGAGTTTAACTCATTTTCTTTATACGTTGACGTTGACCTTTTTTGTATTGTTTTAAAAAATTTATTGGATAATGCTTTGAAATTTAACACACAAAAAGAACTTATCGCCATTGCCAATGAAGAAAAAATTGAGATTATCTCATACGGTGAAAAACTCAAACACGACCTTGACTATTATACTGAGCCTTTTTCACAAGAGGAAAAAAGAAGCGACGGATTTGGTTTGGGACTTTATATTGTTAAAACCATTTTGGATTTACATCATTTCTCCTTCACCTACTCTCATAAGGAAGGAAAAAATATCTTTACGATTGGATTGAATGCTTAGGTAACACTTTTTTCATAATGGTTTTCCAATCACGATTAAAATGTTTTTTAATATAATCAATCTTATGAGGCACTTGACATCCTGCACAATTTTGGTGAATATACCCCTCACCTATAAATTGTGCTCCGTCTTTTGAATCAATGCTGCAATACGAAAAAAGTGTTTTCTCTTCAACTTGTTTAAAGCCATTGTCATCAAACCTAAAATTAGGACACGCACACAAATAACAATTTAAGCTTTCCATATCGTGGCATTTTTTGTTTTGCGCGTATAAAGGACAAAAATCAAACTCTTTTTCTTTCATATTCTCAAAATCAAAATAGGCAATGACTTCATCATCTGTTTGATCTTTTAATTTTTCCATAATGTGCGCATGCTTTTTGGCATGGGCATCAAACCACTTTTTATAAGACATTCGTTACAGTGGCCTTATCGTTGTCTACTTTTACATGTACAGTGAGTTCATACGCATCTTCATGGTCAATTCCCACACAAAGTTCATACGTCTTTCCATTTTCTAAACTTTCCCATTTTTCACAAAATTTGATGCTATCTTCTCCATCATAATTGTAGTTTTCAAACGCTGCTTCCACTTCATCTTTTAAACCATCAAGATGGATGTCTTCGAGAGATTCGATATTTTCTATGACTTTTTTCAATGTTGTTCTAAATTTGGTTAAATCCAATGAATCTTCAAACATACTAATCCTTTAATTGCTTTTTTAATAATTAAGCCATTTTAGCAAAAACGGTTAAAACTATAATAAGAAAAATATCTAATTTTATTTGCAAAGTCAATGACCGTTTTAAATCTTCTTGCGTAATATCTTTTCGCCCTACTCCAAAATAAGGTTTCTCTTTGATTTTCCCAAAATACGACGTTGCTCCTCCAAGAGCGATTCCCAAACTCAAACTCATGGCACTGATGGGCAAGCCTGCATTGGGGCTTTCATGGTGTTTCCCCAAAGCATAAAATCTTAAAAAAGCTTCTTTGCTTAAAAACAATAAAGCAATCAATAAAGCCGTAATCCTTGCGGGAATAAAATTGGCAACATCATCGAGTTTTGCACTGAACTTTCCAAATTTTTCATACTTTTCATTTTTGTATCCGACCATAGAATCAAGCGTATTAATCGCTTTATAGACAAACAAACCCCCTATTCCAAAGCACAACAAATAAAACAAAGGGGCAATCACTCCATCACTTAAATTTTCAGCATAGGTTTCAATAGCCGCTTTATTGATATCGCTTGAACTTAAGTTTTGTGTATCACGACTGACCAAATATTTGATTTTCCAAGGGGTATGAAGAACTTCTTGGACACTCTCATACAACGATTTTGATGCCAATCCAGTAGAAGCTATGAGAGCTAAAATAAAAACATTTTCTATAAAATAATCCACTAAAAAAGCCATACTTCCTACAATCAAAATCAAACTTGATGTAAGAAGAAAACCTCGAAAGACAGAATCTTTATAACAGTTATTTTCAAACCATTTAATGTAATCTCCCATAAAAATCACAGGATGTTTATACTGTTTTATAAAAGAAAATTCACCAAAAATTCTGTCAATAATATAAGCAAAAAGTGCTAACTCAAAGTACATCTACAATCTTTTGCACATCAAGTTTTTCTTTCATTGTTGAAATAAATTGAGTTACGGTTTGTGTTTTATACGCTTGAAAATCAAATCCGTTGTACGAAGGATTTATTGCTTTTAAAAGTGTGGTTCGAAAAGCATTGTTATCAAATATACCGTGAACAAATGCGCCTTTTAAGCTATCTTTTTCAAAACTCAAGGGATATTTTAAAGAAATTCCATGATGGATTTCAAACCCGTTTAACGTATGCCCAAAGAGTTCAAAAGAGGCTTTTTTAAGCACTTTATCTTTTTGAAAAATAATTGTATCTTCTATAAAACCTAAACCTTGTTCAACTTTGGGTTCTTTATTTTCAATTTGTAAACTATCATCAAGTGTTTCAAACATCATTTCATAGCCCCCACAAATTCCATATATGGGTTTTTTCGAGTTTTTAAGTTGTTCAAATAAACCGGTTTTCTTTAGCCACAACAAATCTTGAATAACCAATTTTGACCCAGGAAGAATAATCAAATCAAACTTTTGTAACGAAATATTCGATTCGATAAATTCGACAAGCACTTCATCATCGGCAATTAAAGGTTCTATGTCATTGTAGTTGCTCATAGTAGGATATGAAATCACTCCAATATCCAGCTTTTTATTGGTGGGATTTTGCACAAAATTTTTTAAACTCGCACTGTCTTCAAAGCCCAAATTGAAAGGCACATACGGCAATACACCCAAAACTGGGATTTTAAATTGTGTTTGGATGATTTCAATGCCTTTATCAAACAAGGATAAATCACCTCGAAATTTATTGACAATCACCCCAATAACATTGGCACGCAATTTCTCCGGCAAAAGATTATACACACCCCAAATAGAGGCAAATACGCCCCCTTTTTCAATATCGGCTACAAGTATAATTTTGGTATTAAAGTGTGTGGCAATAAAAATATTGGAGAGGTCTTTGTCCATCAAATTAAGCTCCACAGGACTTCCCGCACCCTCACACACCACACAATCATAACGTGCGTCCAGATACTCAAAACATCGTACAACAGCTGGTTTAAGCAAATCCAAATCACGGTAGTATTCAAGCACTTCTTTGTTCTCAACGACTTTTCCCTCAACAATTAAGGAAGCCGAGTTTCCTCGTCCAGATTTAAGTAATACGGGATTTAAATGATATGATGTTGGTACGCCTAAAACTTCGGCTTGAAAATATTGAGCAACAGCAATTTCACTGCCATCATCACAGACATGAGCATTGTTCGAAACATTTTGAGCTTTAAAGGGAGCTACTTTATACCCCAAATCTTGAATAATTTTTGCAATTACAAAGGTGAGAGTTGATTTTCCAGCGTCACTTGAAGTGCCAAATATTGAGATGTTATTCATGGATTAAAATACCAGTTTCTATGAATTTGCTGATTCTATTAAAGTTTATTGCTTCTGCTTCATTATTACTTTTTATACAATTTTCTTTATTTACTAAACCTATAAAAAGCTCACTTTTTATAAGAGATTCATGCCTTTCAATAAACTCCTTTAATCTATTATTATCTCCATAATCTATACTCATTTGTTCTATTTGATTTAAATTATATTTATTTAAATCTAATTCTTGAGGTATTGTAATCTTTGATTTAACCAAAAAGCTAATCAACTTTGTTTTTTCAGTTTTCAAATTCTTTTCACCCTTTACATGATTAAACATATCATAACCACTTATAGGATTATTCACTTCATAAGATGCTTCAAATATATGATGATTTAAAACAAAATTAATATTTGTAAAAATAAAACATTTTAAATAATTATCATGGTCTATTCTTGTTTTTTCAATCCACTCAACTAAATTATCCAAAACTTGAATATAAATTCTTGCATTTAACTCTTGTGTTTCTTCAATCGTTTTTAAAATAATTTGTTTATATTTTCTTAATTTTAAATATTCAAATTTCTTTTTATCATCTTTTTTTCTTTTATAAAATATTAAATTAAACAACTCTTTAATACTCGGCTCATATTTTAAAAACTTAGCTACTGATTTCTCTTTTACATTTGAAAAAATCTTTTTTTCTTCACCTTCAAAAACATCATCATTTAAAATAATCACTACTTTACAATCAAAGTTTAAAGTCAATTGAGTAATAAATCCAAATAAGTCGTTTAAATCTATCTCTTTTGATTTTCTTTCAAAATCATCAAAACAAATTATTGCACCACTATTTAAATGCTCTTCCGTTCTTTTTAATTTTTTATCATCTAATATTTTTTCTAAATTTTCAAATGGTTTATCAGAAATTTTTGATATATCTAAACTTACACCTAAAATACTAATTGCTCCAAAAAAAGATGAAGCTAAATTAACTGAATTTTTTGCGAGATTCTTTCCCTTTTCAATTACTTTATAAGAATCAACACTTTCAAATATTTTTAAAAATATTTCATTTTTAATCTCTTGAATAGAAGTTTTACCATAAAGACTTATATAATGATTGGGGATTTTTTTATATTTGTCATTTAAAACCGTTTGAATTTTATTTTGCCAAAAATGAGTTTTCCCACTTCCCCATTTGCCTGAAAGCATAATCACTTTACCATTTGAAATATCACTTTTCAAATAACCATCTTCACCAATTAAATATTTTTCTAAACTTTTTTGATTACTCATATGCTTTTCCTATTAATTTAATATTGTCTTGAATAATATTTTTTCCATTCAAAGCAATTTTTTCAAACTCTTTGGTTTGAGGTTCTATTTTTTCAAGTTCTAAAATATATCTTTTCTCGTCCAATGTATTTAACGATGCAGTTAAAATTTCCAAATCATCAAAAGTTATGAACCTTGAAACAATAAGTTTTTCTATCATACTTGTATCAAAAGATACCGCCATGGCAATGTCAAAAATATCTCTGGTCAGATTATCTTGCTTTCTGTACTTTATTTTTTTGGCAATTATATCTTCTATGGATTCATAAAAAAGTTCATATTCTAAAGGAAGAATTTCATTTTTTATAGGTCTATTGATAATGGCTTCATTGAGCAAAAAATCGACTTTTATCTCCTCTTTGGTTTTTAGTTGTATATGATGATTCATTCCATCAAATCTGTACTCATTCCTATCAAACAGTTCTGTTTCATCAATGTACCATTTAGGATTTAAGAAGTCAAAAAGTTGAGATTCGGTTATAAATATATCAATATCAAAAGATTTTCTATGATTAAAATGAAACATTGCTAATGCGGTTCCTCCACCAAAAACCCACCAGTTTTTAAGCGTTGATTGTTTTTCAATGGGAGCTAATATTTCGTAATAAACTCTGTTAAGCGTATTTATTTGTTGTTCAAAATTATTTAAGTAACCATTCATATTGTGGAATTACCTTTGTGTTGTGTTGATTGATGTAGTATTCATAAAGTTTTTTCAGATTTGCTTTTTCAATATTGTATACTTCACAATACTTAATAACATCCTCATAACTGACCTCTTTAAAAAGTATTGTAATTGCATATTGGTATTGAATATTGGTTGTCGCTGTTGAAAATATGGTGTATAAATCATCTAAATTATAATGCAATCTTTTATCGCTGATTGAGTTATTTATTGTTGCAAGTATCCATTTTGCAGTAGATATTTTTTTCTCTTCTTGCGACAACTCATTGTAAGGTTTGATAAAGGCATACTCTTCTTTGTCCAAAAACAAATCATACTCTACTTGTTTCATCAATATAAATTCAGGTTTCAAACCAAAAAATCGTGCAAATTTTTTTGCAGTATGAAGGGTAAAACCTCGTTTCTTCTGATAAAGTTCACTGATGGTTTTTTTACCTATTTGTAACACATCACACAGTTTATCTTGGGTGATTTTATTGGGTTCTATGTACTTTTCTTTTAGAAAATCTATGGGTGCTAACATTTTTTATTATCCTATTATGATAATTTTATTCAAAAATATATTATCGTAATATGATAATATTGTCAACCCTTTTAAATATTAATACTCTCCAAAGCATTTTTAAAGCACTCAATGTCTCTTTGACTTTTAACCGCAATTCGTACATACGAATCATCTAAAAAATCAAAGTTTTCGCAACTTCGCACCATGATTTTAAAAGGTTTGAGTTTTTCTTGAAAGGTTTTGGCATTTAGGGTGTTAAGTTGCACTAAAAAATAGTTGGCACTACTTGGAAAAACTGTTTTAAATAAAGGTGAGCTTTTAAGTGTTTGCTCCATTAAGGCATTGTTTTTTGTATTGATGGTTTTTGCCAGCTGTTTAAAACTTTTGTCTTTTAAGGCTTCTTGCAAATAGTGTGAGTCAAATTGTGAGAGTTTCCACATAGGCTCATTTTTTTGTAACGCTTTGATATTTTGAGTGTTTGAAACCAATGTTCCTACTCGAATTCCCGCACTGGAATAAAACTTTGTCATGGATTTTAAAATGTATAGATTATCATACTCTTTTAAAAATCGTGTGGCACCTTTTTCATAGGTAAAATCCAAAAAAGACTCATCGACAAGTACCGTACACTTTTGCGTTTTCCAATAGGCTAAAAAGTTCTCAAGCTCATAAAAAGAGGCCTCAGGCGTGCTTGGATTGACAAAAATCACTAATGAATTTTCTTTGACATCGCATTGCAAATTGTTAAAACGGTTGATTAATTCCAACTCATAGTTAAAGGTTTTGGCTGCTTTTTTATACTCCAAATAAGCCGGAGAATAAATCGTACACTTCTTTAAATCCAAATGTCTAAACAAGGTAAAAATCGCACTGCTTCCGCCATTGAACAGTTCTATTTGCTCTTTTTTTATACCATAATTGTCTGCAATGGCTTGATATAATTTATCATACGTAGGATAAGAAGCGATATTTAACGCATTAAAATCCAACGTTATATGAGGTTTGACAAAGTTGATGTTTGAAGATAAATCAATGACCTCTTCAATATCACATCCAAGCTCTTTTGCAAAAGCTTCGATTTGTCCTCCGTGTTCGTAGGTTTTCATAACATCAATCCCACATTGAGTAAAATAAACTCTGTTTTTTCTAAAGAAGCCCCCAAACAATCGCCATTTAAAAAGCCAAATTTCTTTTTCAAAATATACAATACCCAAGAAATCGTTGCTATACTGATTAAAGCAAAAAGTAAAACCGATTTAAAATCCAATACAAAATAACTCAAAATGCCGTAAGCAATAAAAGACAAAAGCACCAATTGAACACTGGCACTGCTTTTTAATTGCAAAGCAAAGGTTGATTTAGCATGAAAGGAAAAGGCAAAAAGCCCAAATATCAAACCCAAACGACTGAAAATAACAGCCGTTAAAAAAATCTCTTCTTTGGATTCAAGTAATAAATAGGTAATAACAGCAACTTTCATAAGAACAAAAACAAAGGTACCAATAGCACCCACCGCACCTACATGAGGGTCTTTCATAATTTCATAAATATTTTTACCACTTAAAGAAGCAAAATATCCGTCAATCACATCGCATAACGCTTCTAAATGCAAAAAACCATACAAACATAAATAGACACATGCACATACAATTGCACCATACCCCAATGGCATAAAATCTTTTAACACCATAAAAAGCAACACGCTTAAAAAAGCGATTGAAAACCCCACAAAAGGAAATATCCATAAAAGCGACGCATAGACTTTTCGATTCATTGCCCTATTTTTCAAGCGTATGGGTAAAATACTAAAATAAGAAAAACTTAAAAGCACTCCGTGCCAAATTGATTTCATTTAATTTGCCTTACAATACCAAAACTCACATCGTATACCTCATCACATGCTTGAGCGACCACTTGCCCCACAATGCCACTGCAATCGACAAACTTTCGACTCTGTTTATCCAAAGGGATAATCCCTCTGCTGACATCGTTTAAAATAAAGACCACATGGACATCTTTTTTTAAAAGCGTTTGAAGTTGAGCGATGAGCTCTTCTTTGGTTTTGTCTAAGTTGTTTAAAATCCACATCGACAAACAATCCACCAAATACGTTTCACCCTCTTTTAACACCGTTAAATCAAATCCCTCTTCAAGGGTAACAAACTGGTTTTGTCGTTCATTTTTGTGGTTTATAATTCGCTCTTGCATTTCTGCATCATTATAAGTATCCAAATACGTTGCTACATAAATGGGTTTTTTGTGGGGAGACAACACCAGGGATTTAGCAATCGCCGCAGCCGTTTTACCGCACTTTTGTCCACCAAAATAGAGTACTTTCATTAAAGTTCCAAAAAGCTTTTAATGCCACTGAACATGATTTGAGCCGACAGTGCGGCTAAAAAGAGTCCGGTGATTTTTGAAATAATTAAAAGCCCCTCTTTTCCAATAAATCGCTCAATTAAACTGGATAAATAAAGCATCAACCCAATAACCAAAATGGCACAAATCAAAGCCAAACTGCCTGTTAATAGTTTGGGAAACGTATTGAGTTCTGCTCCCATAACCAGTAAAATACCAATGGTTCCAGGTCCTATGGTAATAGGAATAGCCAAGGGTACAACGGCAAGTTCTGAAAGATTTTGATCACTGGGTTTGTGTCCATCTTTGTTGCCATAAATTAAGCCCACAGCAGATAAAAACAGCAATGCCCCTGCTCCGATTTTAAACGCATCTAACGTAATACCAAAAACGGCAAAAATGTGTTTGCCAAAAAAGAGTAACACCAAACTCATAATCACCACAGAAATGGTCACTTTAACTGCCAAGGCACGTCGCTCATTTTGAGTGGCTTCATTCGTGACGGTCAAAAATACACTTAAGACAAAAAAAGGTGTCATAATAAAAAATATCTTTAAAAAAGTGGCAATAAAAAATTCCAAGTCAATCCTTTATGTGTTTAAGCGTATAAAAGTTGTTCAACTTTTTTTACAATACTTTGAGCCTCTAAACCATTAATCAAACCATAAATTAACGCACCCCCAGCTCCTACGCCCTCTTTGGCTTCACCTTGATCATAGAGTTTTAGCACTTCACTTGTACTGCTACTAAAATCAAATTGTGCAGCATAGGCATTGATCTGAAAATCAAGCTGATCAAGAAGTGCTTTTATATTTGATGTTTCATCCTTGGCTATCCATTGAGTCGTACATAAAGCGATTTTTGAACTCTCCAGTTCTCCTCCCATAGTTTGAAGCAATGAATTCACCACCAACAATACACTTGCCATTTGAGTTCCACCTGCTAAAATAAGCTTATGAGAAGTGGCTTGAAGTCCTAAAATAAATCCTGCATTAAAGATAATCATATTATCACTCAGTGCACTTAACTTTTCAAAAACATCCATGCTTGAAACAGTATGCTTCAGTGCGTCTTCCACCACTTGCTGTTTTAAACTTTGAGGTGCATTTTTAAAAGAACTCGAAAAACAATTGGTTGCTTCATACCCCAATGCCATTGCGGTTGCCATTGCCGTTGTTGTACCCGCAGGTACGCTTTCAGCTAAGATAGTATAGTCTGCTTGAGGTTCATAATTTTGTGCAAATGCCACTCCTTTTTGAAATACTTCAAACGCATCGATATGGGCATGTTGAGTGATATTTTCACTGGGAGTTAAGTCAAACGAATGGATTTTAAAGTGTTCAATCTTGGGTTTAACTTCAAGCCCCAAATCCAAAATCTCAATGCTCTTAAAAGGGTTAAGTTCATGCACTGCTCGAGTAATCAAAGCAGGTGTGGGGATGCCACTTGGAGTACTTGCAATATGTTGCAGTGAACGCACTTGCTTAACTGTAATAAACTCAGCATCCAATGTGGGTGTTAGATGTAAATGTTCTGGAATCCCAGCTTGTGAAAGATTAGGGATTTCACATGTTCTAGTAACTGAAGTTGCCAATAACAATGAAGCCTTTTTTCCTCGCAAACTCTCCAAAAAATCTTGTGTTCCTGCAATAATATGATACGACAAATGTGTCCTTTACGTTTATTGATATGTTTTTAAACGTTGCAAAAAAGCTTCAGCTGTTCCACCACCAACTATGGGTCTTCCTTGTTTTTCTCCTTGAGAAGTTAACACATAAAAAGTGGGCGTACCATACACGTTTAAATAAGAGGGTATTGTATCTTTGTTTATATCAAGTTTGACTAAAAGAAAATTTTGTTGCATATAATGAGCAAGAATTTTATCTTCGAACGCAATATTTTCCATATATTCACACGTTGGGCAACTCTCTTGTGTCAACATCAGCAATATTTTTTTATTTTTTTGAATGGCTTGTTGTTTTGCCACTTCAAGATTATTTATAAATATCATTTCATTTGAAGCCACTAAAAGTAAGCTATGTAAAACTATTATGCAGATTATTTTTTTCATTTTTAAGCTCCAAAAAAATTTATGAGTGACATAACAGTTACATAATTTTTTGCTATGATGCTAGTATTATATTATAATTTTAATATGATATTAATATATCTGTTTTAAAGGAGGAGAATTATGTCAACGAAAACAAAAATGTTTTTACCGCTGATTGTATTAGCAGTAATGTGGTTTATACCTGCCCCTGAAGGGTTAAGTTCAAATGCTTGGCACTTTTTAGCTGTCTTTTTAGCTGTAGTGGTAGGACTCATTGTTGAGCCAGTACCTGCGGCATTGGTTGGTTTTACAGGGATTTCATTTGTTGCGGTTTTAGGTTTAGTGGGTAACGCCAAAGAGAGTATTTCTTGGGCATTATCAGGATTTTCAAACAGTGTTATTTGGTTAATTTTTGCCGCATTTATGTTTGCTCTTGGGTATAAAAAAACCGGTCTTGGAAAACGTGTTTCACTCATTATGGTTAAATATATGGGTAAAAGTTCATTGGGATTAGGGTATGCCGTAGCTTTTTCTGACTTGGTTCTTGCTCCTTTTATGCCATCTAATACCGCACGAAGTGCAGGAACTATCTATCCTGTTGCCAGTAATATTCCACTAATTTTTAACTCAACTCCAGAGAATGAACCACGAAAATTGGGGGCTTATATCTCTTGGGTTGCCATTGCTGCTACATGCGTTACAAGTTCAATGTTTTTAACGGCACTTGCACCCAATTTACTTGCGGTTGATTTAATCAATCAAGGAACAGGACATACAATTTCTTGGGGAGCATGGGCAGGAATTATGTTGCCTATTATGATTCCATTGTTTTTACTGACTCCTTGGTTGGTTTACGTTATTTATCCACCCACACAAAAACAATCACCTGAAGCTCCTGCTTGGGCTGCTGAAGAGTTAAAACAATTGGGAAAAATTACTCCTAAAGAGATTTTAATGGCTTCGTTAGCTGTTGTAGCATTGGTGCTTTGGATTTTTGGTAGCAATTTTGGAATCAACTCAACAACAGCTGCGATTGCTGTCGTTTCAATTATGGTTTTAAGTAATGTCATTACTTGGGATGATGTTATTTCAAATAAAGCTGCATTTAACGTTCTTATTTGGTTTGCCTCTTTGGTTGCGATGGCAGCAGGGCTTAAAAAAGTAGGGATTTTAACATGGATAGGAAATGCAGCAGAAGTGCATTTAGCAGGTATGACACCAACCATGTTAATCTTATCAATGTTAGTGCTTTTCTTTATTTTACACTACTTCTTTGCAAGTACAACCGCACATACAACGGCATTGATGCCAATATTCTTAGCCATTGCTATGAAACTGATGTCACCAGAAGATATGGTACCATTTTCAATTTTACTGGCAGGAAGTTTAGGGGTTATGGGTATTATCACTCCGTATGCAACGGGACCATCACCAATTTGGTATGGGGCAGGATATATTTCTCAAGCCAGATGGTGGGCACTGGGTGCAATTTTTGGAGCTTTATATTTGGTCTTTATTCTTATTGGAGCTTTTATATTTATTTAGTAAAAAGAGAAAAGTAAGAAGTGAAAAGTGAGTAGTGAGAAGTAAAAAGTGAGAAAATTAAAGTCACATTGCCTCACCACTCACAGAATACACTTGATACAACAGTACCAATGAAATCACAAACAATAATACTTTGATAAAACGTTGGTATGTTTTTATATCAATTTGTCTTTTAATCTTTATTCCCCAATACAAAGCAACTGCAACAATACTCAGTGTTCCCAAAGAGAGCCCAACATTTTGTAAAGTAAACGTACCATACAGCGAAAATAAAATAAATTGGATAATTTTACCCAATAAAAAACACAAATTAGAAAACTGTATCGTTTGACTTTTAGTGAATTTTGACTCCATCGAATAGACAATCAATAAAGGAGCCATAACGTTGGTTAACCCACCAAAAAACCCAGCACTTAAGCCAAAAAGGCCCAATGCTTTTTTAGGATGTTGCTGAACAAAACGAGAGTTGATTTTAAAATTATCCATAAGTAAATAACATAAAATCATCAATGCCAAAAAGAGTTTAAAATAGTTAGAATGAGCATAAATTAAAAGTAACGTACCCAAAGCACTTCCTACCATAGCAATCACAGCAAAAGGATAGAAGTTTTTAACAACAACCATAAACTTTTCTTCACTTATTATACTGGTTAAATTCACTAAAATAGTAGGAATAATCGTAAACATAATAGCGGTTTGTATATCTGTAAACAAAGCCAACAAAGGCGTAGCAATCATAGGAAAACCAAAACCTATAGTGCCATGAAATATCCCTGAAATAAATAAGATTAAACCAAGAGCAATTAAGAATTCGAAGCTAAGTTCCATAATATATCCTCAAAAAACTATTATAGAACACTTCTTATTTTAATCCCATAAATATTTCCACATAAAAAAATTAAATTTCTTGAGTTAGATGTAAAATTTTTCTTTTAACGCATTGTTCAATAAAGAGAAAAGAGAGTCTCCTCTTCTCTTTAATTATTTTTTTTTAATTGGTGAAGTATTTTATTGGTATTTTTATTACTAAAATAAATTGCCAGAGCAAATAAAATTAAACATACTGTAAAAAATAGTATTGTGATTACATTCCAATTATTACTTTCTTGAGGTTTTGATAGTTTTGAATTTATACTTTTCCCTTTTAACTCTTGATTAAATCCTTCAAGTGGAGCAACCCCTTTTTTTACTATTGTGTGCCCTGGTCCACCATCAAGTACGATTTGATATGGCTCTTTAGGAATAGTTACGGTCAATTCACTCTCTTGTGGCAATCGTTCTTTATATAAAATTTCTCCGGATAGAAGAGATTCTAATCTTATTAATGCTCCTGCTGCATCTTCCCCTGTACTAAATTCTCCTACAACGGTTATTGTATTATCTGCATTATCCATGACATTCATTATGAGATTATGAGCATACATACTCATCACAAAAGAGATTAATATAAATATTTTTTTCATTTTCGTTTTCCTTAACTGTTATAAAATATGAGTAAAGCTATTGTAAAAACTACACTGGGAATCGTACATCTTAAGAGCGCGCTGAACTTACTGGGAGCAAGAACAACCCAAAATGCAACCAATGCCCAAACTGAACCATCTAAAATAATGCTCACTAGCGTAATATCTCCTTTATTTGAAGGAGTTATATGTATCAGTACTGCCATTGCCAATAATGCTACTATTAAACCACCAAATATGGCACAAAGTGTTCTAAAAAGTCCAATTCTCTTACCACTGTTTTCTGGTATTTTTAAATTTTGTATTAACATTTTCATTTTACACCCTTTAACGTCCAAAATGCTTGGATTTCATCTCTTTTGATGGGCAGTTTTTTAGCAACGATGAGTAAAATTAAACCCAATAAAATCAGTCCAATATCTACCCCTAAAACCGTATAAATTTCTTCATCCCAAAGATTAATCAAAGAAAAACCACTTTTTATACAATGAATAACTGGACTAAGAAGAAATAAAATTCCACCAAGGTATAAAAATTCTTTAGCCGTTTGATAAGAATTTAATTTATAAAACGAATAAGTGAAAGTTCCTGCCCAACAAAGAACAAAAAGTCCTTTTTGAATTAAATTCCTATCTGGCATATCAAAAGGAAGTAACCATTGTAAAAAAAACAAAAGACCCGTAGCGGGAATAACTCCTACCATAACTGCCAAAGAGAGTTTTCCAAATCCTTGATAAACGGGAATATGTATAGGGAATTTTCTGGCTCTTTTTTCAAGATAAAGTAAATTTCCTAGACCTATAGCAAGAGTAGTTACTGCCATAATAAATGCTACAAACAATCTTGTGAAATCATCAGCACTAAAAAGCAAGTGTATATAATTTATAACATCATAAAATATAGCACCCCAATTCCTGTCAAATACCTTTTGTTCATTGACTAACTTTCCATCAACAGCGCTTAGTGTAATATTAGGATTATTTCTTAATCCATTAAAAAATGGCATATAAGGATTATACCCTTCAAATTTAATCGTTGCAGTTGAATCAAACCAATTTAAAAGCTTCATTTTTTGGAAAATTAATTCTGGAGCCATGGTTTGAGCTTTTGCTAACAACTCATTAACGGGAAGCATTTTTGCCTCAATCCCTTCTTTTTCTATCTTTGCATCCCTATTAAGAAGTACGGGATAGACAACTTTAGAAACGTCAGCATGCTCCCCTTTTGTTGCATTTAACGTCATTAGAGGTGCCGTCTTTTTACCTAAATTCATAAAAACACCACTCATTATAATCAGTAAGAAAGGAGCTAATGTCCAAATAAGAATTTTTCTGTGCCATGTTGAAAACTGACTTGTAAGACTTTTACCCCTATTTTGGTACTTTATAATCAATATTTGGATTAATCCACCTACTGTTAAAATGACTCCTGCAACCGCAGCAAATCCAAAAATATACCAGCCAAACTCTCCCAAAGGTCTACCATAATGCATATAATTTAAGAATTTTGCCAGTTCAAAAGTTTTGGCTTCATTTTCTATTTCCAGCAAAGTATTGGGATCAAACACTTTTGTTTTTACAAATTGTGTTGAGATTTTTAAACCAGGATCTTTCATATACCCTGGAAGGGTTATAACAATCGGTTTTGTTTTGGGAAAATCGGGATTATCTAACACGTTATATATCATCTTGTCATACTCAATAGTTGAAATATCTGCTATTTTGAAATGCCTTGATGGTTTCTCCCAATTTTGTATATAAGGAAGTAAAATTGCAAAAATTCCAAAAAATAGTGCTACATACATTAAAAATGAAAAACCAATTCCTAAGCTAATATGTACTCTTTGAAGCCTTTGATTAAATACCCTTTTTTCTTCTTGTTTTGTTAATTGTTTTATCATAATTTTTCCTATAAAAAAGGATAAAAAATCCTTTTTTATTCTATTCCTAAAATTTATAGTTTAAAGCCAAAGTATAGTTTCTTTCATCTCCATACCCACCTTGTCCAGGATAATATTGATACTCTTCATCAAACAAATTATTAACATTTAAAACTAAATTAACATCCTTTTTTACTTCATATTTTGCCATTGCATTGACAATCTTATACGCTTTTTGTCGTATCTTTTTATTAAGTCCATAACGAGTATATATGTCATTAGTTTCACTTTGCCAATTAACTCCACCACCAAAAGTGAATTTATTGTACGTATAACTGGTAAATAGCTTAAATGTTTGCTTAGGTACTGATGCTGATTCTAAGCGGTCTCCATTTTGGTCTTTTGCATTGGTATAGATGTATCCACCTGATATATTCCAATTGGGTAAAAGTTCACCACCAATCGTTAAATCCCAACCTTTAATCTCTGCCCCATCAACACTTTTGTAAGCTTGAGTACCATCTGGCGTTAAATTCGTTCCATCCATAACCCCTTTATTATCTTGCTTTGTGACAAAATAGGCAATACTTGTATTTAAAAGTCCTCCATAAAATTCTGATTTTAAACCAAACTCTACAGTATTTCCCTCTTCAGGATCAAGATAATTACCACTGGTATCTTTGTTAGTAGACGTTGGATTAAAAATAGAGGTGTAACTTGCATACGTAGCAAAGTTTTCATTTATATCATAAACCAAGCCTAAATAAGGTACAACTTCGCCATTATATTTTTGTTCTTGTTCGGTTGCTGTTCCTTTATTATTTACTCTTTCAAAATGAGTTATCCTACTTCCAACAATAAATTTTAAAGGATCAGCCAGTTGTAAATTTAGAGCAACAAATGCTCCGATTTCTTTCGTATCCACTTTTGTTCTGCCTGTTTCGGTAATTGTTGGATAAGGTACATTTCCATTATAACCACTGTATGGAATAATAATAGTCGAAGGGGTTACACTGTAAGAAGGATCATCAGATTTCACACTGTAACCATTGATTCCAAACGAAAGTTGATGTTCTTGATCGAATGCTTTAAAATGTCCAGTTGTATACAAATCTATGGAGTGAATATCTGGAGTATTTTTAGCTTTTAATGCCATTCCTTCTATATTTCCTGTAGTTGTATTTAGGATTGTTCGAGAAAGTCCAACTAATCTATCCGATTTAACTTTTGTGTATGCGTAGTTTGCAATTGCTTTCCAATTATCATTAAAATAGTGTTCTACGCCCAATAATAAATTGGTTTTCTCAGTATCAGTGTATGACCAATTTGTAGCTGGATTTTTATCTCTGCCAAATAAGTTATGATCATTTCCATTTTTATCAAAAGGGGTGACATGATGAACAGCCACATCATCTGCACTTACTTTTTGATAAGAGAGAGCTGTAGTTAATAAAGTATTATCAGACAAATCAAAATCTAAAGCACCATACAATGAACTGCTTTTTTGTTCATATCTGTCTTGTTGATTTCCTCCTTCTGCATATGTCGTGACTAATCTTCCCTTTATACTTTTACTTTCATTTAAAGCCCCCGAAATATCAATATTCCCGCTATAGTTATCCCAACTACCATACGATACTTTGGCAGAACCTTGAAACTCTCTTGTGGGTTTTTTTCTGACATAATTTATACTTGCAGCAGGATTTCCACTGCCATTGGTAAGTCCTGTTGAACCTCGTGTTACTTCAATTCTTTCATACATAGAAGAATCTTCTAACGAAATAAGATTACTGCTACCAAAAGATGCTACTGTTGTAGGAATACCATCTCTTTGAACATTCGTAACCTCCATACCTCGAGCAAAATATGTGGTATGACCTGCTGCTTTTTGTCCCAATTGTCTTACTGCAATACCAGGAGTTTGAACAAGCACATCATTGATATCATTAAGATTTTGTTCTTCAATTTGCTTACTTGTTATTACAGAAATAGATTGAGGTGTCTCTTTTAAAGATAAATCCAGTTTCGTAGCAGATGTGGTATTTTTTACAGTATATGAGTTTATATCATTGACTTCTGAGCTAATTGAAATCTCATCCAACCGTGAGAGTTGCACTTTTTTCTCACGAATTACGATAGTATTATTTTGAATAATTGCTTCTAAATTTGTACCCTCTAGCAACAGTTTTAGCGCTTTTTCTACGCCTTCTGCATTTTCAATATTGTTAATTTTCTTGGATTCAAACAATGTATCATCCCCGATATAGGACATGTTTGATTTTTTGGATATAATATCCAATGCCTCTTTCAAAGTTTTGTTTTGGATAGTATATACTTCATCGCCAAATAAGTTCACACTAAAAACCAAAGCCAAACCAGAGGCAGCCAACACAGTTTTTCTAAATTTCATTTCCTTTTCCTTTTTTAATTCTAATTTTGAGAATTGTTATCTCTTAATCATTAAACGAATGAAATAAAAAAAACGGACATACCTTTTGGAAAATTTTTGAACTTTTTTAATCAAACCCTATCTAAAACAAATAATTCATTTCCCTTGTCACTTTACTTTCTAACAATTTTGACTTTATCTCCTTCTTTTTTAACGTTTACCGGATAGATTAATGCAATAGCATCTAAAAAACTGTCAAAATGTAAAGTTGAGAATTTTCCTGAAATTTTGAGATTTGCTACACCTTGATTGTCAAATTCTATTGTGTCATTTGAGTATCTTTCAAACATTGCCGTTGCGTCTTTTAACGTAGTTTTATTAAACTGTATAATATCTCGCTTCCAACTTGCTACCTCTGTTACATCAATTTTGTTTTGACTCAACACATCTCCCAAATTCGTTATAACCAATGATTCAGCTCGTTTAAGTTGTACGAGAGTTTTTGTTCTAAACGTGTCTAAATAACTGACCTGTACTAATCCCTCAAGAACATTTATCCTTGTTTTATTATTAAAAGTAATCACTTCAAACTTTGTTCCTAACACTTCTATTAATGTATCTTTTGTTTGAACTAAGAATGGTTTTTGTTTCTCTTTTGCTACTGAAAAGAAGGCATTGCCTTCTTGTAATTCTATGACTCTTTTGGTTTGATAATAGCGTATTTTCAATTGTGATTTCTTATCTAAATCAATGATTGAATTATCGGGTAAAGCAATATTAAGTATCTTTTCATTTGTACTTAAATAGTCTTGGCTAAAAGTGGGAATAAAATATTTGTCGATTTCAAACCCACCAATAGCGGTTATACAGGCGATGACTATAGAAGCTATTAAATATTTACTTTTTGCGAAAAAATTTATCTTTGTAGTCTCATTTAAAACTTCATTGTCTAACTCTTTGATAAAATCTTCATCTAACTTTAGACATTCATCAATGAGTCGTTTGTTTTCTTCAAAAGCCTGTTTATAATGCGCATTTTCAAGCCATCTTGCAAACTCTTTTTGCTCTTCTTGTGTAAAGCCTTCATTTTGTTTAATAATCCATAAATTGGCTTGTTTATCTATTTCATTGCGTAAGTTCATTCGTAATCTTTCTTCATTTGTTCTTTTATTTTTAAAACGGCTCGGGTGATATTTTTTTCAACGGCATTGGTACTTATGCCTAAAATTTCACCGATTTCTTTTCGGGTATACCCTTTATAATAGTGTAAAACAAAAGCTTTTTTATTTTGTGCAGAGAGAGTTTGAATGCACTCTTTGAGTTTATTTTTACGAATCTCTTCAGAGATAATCTCTTCTGGACTATCTTCTAAAGAAATAACATGTTCCTCTTCATCATACGACGTTTGAATCAATATTTTATCTCTTCGTACTTTATCTATAACTAAATTTTGTGCAATTTTATATAAATAGGCTTTTTGGATTACGGCATTAGAGTTTTTGTGTACTTCTAAAACTTTAACATAGGTTTCTTGTGTTAAATCTTTTGCTAAAACTTTGTCACCAGTGAGTTTTTGAATGTAATAAGCTATTTCATTATAATGTTCAAGCATACGAAGCATTAACCTTAAGTTTATAATTTTGATAATCAATCTTATAAACTACTTTTGCTTTAAAAGTACTTAAACTCCTTACAATAAAGACCAAGAAAAAAAAGTTAAAAAGAGAACGATTTTTTAAAAGTTATTATTCACGATTTCTAAAAACTCATCGGCATTTTTATATCCAATGATTTGAGCTTCTTTCATCTCTTGTTTATTTTCATCAAAAAAGATTAATGCAGGAGGACCAAAAACATTGAAACGTTTTTGCAATGCTTTATCTTCTTGGGTGTTGTTCGTTACATCGGCTTTTAAAAGAGTGAATTTTTCTAAGGTTTGTATGACTCGTGCATCTTTAAACGTAATATTTTCCAACTCTTTACACGATACGCACCAAGAAGCATAAAAATCAAGCATAACAGGTTTTGTTGAGACTTGTATTGCTTTTTCTAACGCGTCAATACTGTTGACATATTTCCACGTTAATTCATTTTCAAAGCTCTTGTTATTTTGCGTAAATTTTTCCAATGGATTTAAAATATTATTGGCTCCACTTACGGCACCAACAAACGCAACCATTCCATATAACAAAATAACCATAATCAAAGTATGTACAAGTACATGACCGTATTTTTGTTGGTACAAATATACTGCCGTTGCCATCAAAAGTATTGCCCAAAGATATAACGTATAAGAAGGGATAACTCGCTCTAACATCCAAATGGCAATGGCTAACATTAAAATACCAAAAATCTTTGAAACCGTATCCATCCAGCCACCTGGTTTTGGCATAAATTTACCGGCACCCGCTCCAATAGCTAAAAGAGGTATTCCCATTCCCACACTCATTACAAATAAGGCTAAGCCTCCTAAAAGAGCATCGCCTGTTTGTCCAATATAGACTAAAGCTCCCGCTAGTGGTGGAGCCACACAAGGACCCACAATCAAAGCAGAAAGAAATCCCATCACAGCAATGCCCACAATACCATGACTTTTTTGTTCAGTTGTGGTTTTATAGACTTTGCTTTGCAACCATTGAGGTGGCTCAATTTTATAATATCCAAACATTGAAAACGCCAAGGCAATAAAAATAAATGCAAAGACCACAAGCACATAAGGATTTTGTAACATCACTTGCAAATTAGCCCCAAAAAGTCCTGCAATCACTCCTGCAATCGTATAGGCCAAACTCATGGCAAGTACATAGACCAGTGAAAGCCAAAATCCTTTTTTGGCACTCATTTGAGTTTTGTTACCCGCATTGACAATAATTGAAGATAAAATAGGAATCATAGGAAACACACAAGGAGTCAAAGAAAGCAGTAATCCAAAGCCAAAAAAGGTCAATAATACAATCATCACACTCTTGTCTTTAAGCGTATTGCTGATGAGATCTGTTTCGTTTAAAGGAGAAACTTGTTGGTCATTGACTTGAGAGTTTGTGTTTCCAACCACTAGTTTCTCACGCATAGGAGCATAACAAAGTCCTGCTTTTGAACACCCTTGAAACAAAAACTCTATTTCAAAGTTTTTCCCCTCAATAACTGAATAAATCTCTAAAAGTGCTATTTCTACTTTAACACGGGGATGACCAAAATTGACAATAAAACCATCATACTCTTGGGGAGTTGGAATAATTGCTTTTGAAGTCAAATCTATTTTTTGAGGTTGAGTCAGTTGTACTTTAAGTTTATCGTTGTATAAATAGATGTCTTTTCCCAATTCCACTTCAAAAATAATGGTATCTTTGGTTTGAGTCAATGTAGGTTTAAATGCCTCTTCAGGCTCTAAAAAATCATTGTTGAACGCAAAAACATAGATGAAACTTATCACTAAAAGCAGAATCTTTTTCATAAAAAAACCTCAATAAAAATTTAAAAGTTATTGTAGTTAAAATAAGTTAATATAATATTAATACACAAGAACGGTTGAGTAAAAAAGAGTCAAGGGCTAAAGCCCTTGTTTATTTGTTGGCTTTGGCTTCTTGAAGTGCTTTGATAACTTCATCGATGTTTTCATAAGGAATGTGTGCTTTCCACTCTACATCTTCACCATTTAATGCAATTCCAATGCTCACCACATCAGGCGTACCTGTTCCATAAGGTTCACTTACATTTGAAATGGAGATAATCCCCTTTTTGGTTCCCGCTAATGGAATTTTTGTTAATTGTGTAATTTGTGACATCGTTAATCCTTATAATTTATTTGCTACTATTGTTCCGAAACTAACCTTTTGATTAGTTAAATCTTTTAAGCTAACACTTTTCTTTTCCCAAACCATAACCACGGTTGAACCCATTTTAAAATAGCCTAAACAATCCCCTTTTTTCACTTCCAAATCATCATACTCTATGACATTGATTTTTCGAGTATCGGTATTGGTCTCAACTTGCGGTTCAAATGAAAATACCATTTGTCCTACGTTTAACGCTCCCACAAAAATCATATAAAAAAGTTTGTTTTCTGGAGTCAAACACTCTAAAATGACGCGTTCATTTTCAATAAACAAATTGAGTTGTTTATTTAAATATTTAAAATTAACCGGATAAAGTTTACCGGGAACATGAATAAGTTTAGTAATTTTACAATCAAAACTCGCATGATATCGGTGATAATCTTTGGGAGAAAGATAAAAGTTCATATACGATCCATTTTTGACTTTTTCTAACGCTTCTTTGGCAACATAAGGTGTTAACAGTTCTTTGATGTTATATCGCATCCCTTTGATTTGGAGTAACTGTTCGTTATCGAGTTCTCCGCATGCTGTTACAAAACTGTCCGAACACGAAATAAAATTATCGGTTGATGTATCAATATTTCTTGGCTGTTTTAACGCTCGTGTGAAAAGTGCATTGAGTGATTTATACTGTGTTGGGTCTTCAAATTCACTCATATCTAAACCCAATAGATTCACGTAAGTTTTGTTGATAATATTTTGAAAAAAAGAGGGAAACTCTTTTTGTGCAAATTTTCCAAATTGTTGAGAAATCGTATTTGTAATATGCATTCTGGCCCTTATAATTAAAACTTATATCTTATCAAATTTTGACTTATTGCATCACTTCTTTTGGAAGCAATACAAAAAGTTTTCCCAACTCTTTCATTTTTCCAGCAGTTTCTTCAGCTTCTTCTCCAAATCCCCAATAAAAATCGGCTCGAATTTTACCTTTTATCGCGCCACCTGTATCTGCAGCAACCATCAGTTGGTTGATTTCTTCTTGTGTAATGGGATTTTTGGTTTTAATATACACAGGCAATCCCAAAGGAATATAGTTTCTGTCTACTGCCAAATTTCTTTGTGCCACCAAAGGTACGCCTAAACTTCCCGTAGCACTTTTAGGCGATTCATGAAAGAAAACATAACTCTCATTGTAATTTAAAATTTCATCGGCTTGTTGAGGATACTCTTCAAACCATTTTTTCATGCCTTGCATGGATCCTCCATACTCTTTAAGTAAGCCTTGAGCAATCATAAGTTTTCCCACTGAGTTATACGCGCGTCCATTTTGGTTGGCATACCCTACATTGATGATTTCTCCCGAATCCAGTTGCACTCGCCCTGAACCTTGTATGTGTAAAAAGAACAAATCAATTTTATCGTCCACATAGCAAATAACCTCTTTATTTTCATCTTCTTTAATATTGGCACGATCTTCATAGGGTACGAGTTTGTTCCCAACAATTTTTCCACGAAGACGATATTTAGAAAGTTCTGGATAAACCGAACTTAAGTCAACCACAATTAAATCTTTCGGTTGTTTAAAAATGGGGTATTGATACTGTTGTGATTTTGTTCGACTCCCTTTTAATAGAGGTTCATAATATCCTGTAATTAACCCTTCATCGTTGTGGGAATCATCATACAGTTTATATGGCACAAAATTTTCTTGAAAAAAATCCAAAGCATTGTCATATTCATTGGCTTTTAAACAACTCTCTTTAAGTAAAGCAAAGCGTTGAGATTTTTCACATCCCAATTTAAAGACTTCAAAGGCAGATTCCAAATCATCATCTTGGAAATTTTCCAAATCACTCCAACTGCTTTTGGCAAAGTTCCCTTGAGAAATATTCTCAAATTTCTCATATTTTGGAGTACATCCTGTAATGATTAAAAGTAAAAAAAAGTATGTCGCATACGAGAAAAATGGTTTCATTAAAAATCCTTCAATTATTTTTGTGATTGTACCACGATTAGGTTAATAAAAAGTAAGAAGTGAAAAGTAACGAGTAACGAGAAAATCTTAAAATACTTTACTCGTCACTTGTTACTCGTTACTAATGACTATGCACTTCTGTTAAGCCACACTTTATACAGCGATATTTTATCTCTTGTGTTCCACTGCACCCATGGCTTTTAAGCATTTCTTCTTTTATGGGTGTTGTGTGAAATGTAACTTTGCGTACCTCATCATAAAATGAAGTTGGCGTTGCACCACACGAAGGACAAATGCCATTTTTGAGTTTATTTAGTCGATTGTTTTTTTGATTTAAGTATAAAGGAACGGCAAAAATTGCCATAAGAAAAAGCAGAAGTAATAAAATAAGTGTTTGCATGAAGCAGAGTAAATTACTCTACTTCAGCGTCGATAACATCGTCATCGTCTTTTTTGGCTTTTTGGTTAGGTTGTGCTTGTTGTTCACCTTGCGCACCCTCTTTTTTGTACATTGCTTCGGCAAGTTTATGACTGACTTCTGTTAATTTTTTAACTTTTTCTTCAATTTGTTCTTTAGAAGCATTGTCATCTTTTAACACTTCTTCAAGTGCTGCTGCTGCATCAATAATGGCTTGTTTTTCTTCTTCAGAAACGGCATTTTCATTCTCTTCTAACGTTTTTCTTGTTGAGTGTAATAAAGCATCTGCTTGATTTCTTACTTCAATAACTGCTTTTTTCTTCGCATCGGCTTCTTTATTGGCTTCTGCTTCTTGAATCATTTTTTCAATTTCGTCATCACTTAATCCAGATGAACCCGAAATAGTGATTTTATTCTCTTTTCCTGTTCCTTTGTCTTTAGCACTTACATTTAAAACACCGTTTGCATCGATGTCAAAAGTAACTTCAATTTGAGGTACTCCTCTTGGTGCTGCTGGAATATCTGAAAGTTCAAACATACCTAACGATTTGTTGTCTCGTGCAAACTCTCGTTCACCTTGTGTAACATGAATAGAAACAGCCGGTTGATTGTCTTCTGCGGTACTAAAAGTTTGTGATTTTTTAACCGGAATAGTTGTTCCTTTTTCGATTAATTTTGTCATAACTCCACCTAAAGTTTCAATTCCTAAACTCAATGGTGTAACGTCAAGTAAAAGAACATCTTTAACATCGCCTTTTAAAACTCCCGCTTGAACAGCAGCTCCCGCAGCAACGACTTCATCAGGGTTAACCCCTTTATTTAAATCTTTTCCAAAGAACTCTTTAACCACTTTGTTGGCTTTTGGTAATCTTGTACTTCCACCTACCATGATAATTTCTTGGATTTCATCTTTACTTAATCCGGCATCTTTAAGTGCTGTTTTAATGTGCTGTAATGTTTCATTGATTAAATGCTCTGTCATAGACTCAAATTTTGCTCGAGTTAATGATTTAACTAAGTGAACAGGACCTGCATTTCCCATAGAGATAAAAGGCAAGTTGATTTCTGTTGATTCAGCTGATGAAAGCTCTTTTTTAGCGTTTTCTGCTGCATCTTTTAATCTTTGAAGTGCCATTTTATCGTTTTTGATATCAAATCCATTTTCATCTTTGAACTCTTTTGCTAACCAATCAATAATCGCATTGTCAAAGTCATCTCCCCCTAAGAAGGCGTTTCCATCTGTTGAAAGTACTTCAAATGTACCATCACCGATTTCTAAAACCGTAACGTCAAACGTTCCTCCCCCTAAATCGTAAACAAGAACTTTCTCTTCACCTTTTTTATCTAAACCATACGCCAATGATGCCGCTGTTGGTTCGTTGATGATTCTTAATACGTTAAGACCTGCAATCGTTCCAGCTTCTTGAGTCGCTTTTCTTTGTGCATCGTTGAAGTATGCAGGTACAGTAATAACAGCATCCGTTACTGTTTGCCCCAAATACTCTTCTGCATCTGTTTTTAGTTTTCCTAAAATTTTTGCCGAAATTTCTTGAGGTGTATATACTTTATCTGCGATTTCAACTGCAGCTGCACCGTTTCGATTGACAATTTTATACCCTACTTTGTGTTGTGCTTCTTGAGCATTTTTTTCATCCATCATTAAACCCATAATTCGTTTAATCGAATAAATGGTTTTTTCTGGATTGGTAATGGCTTGTCGTTTTGCAGGATCTCCTACTAAAACTTCACCTTTATCTGTAAATGCCACAATAGAAGGCGTTGTGTTTTTTCCTTCTTTGTTAGGAATAATTTTTGCTTCTCCACCCTCGTAAACTGCCATACAAGAGTTTGTTGTTCCTAAATCTATACCAATAACTTTACTCATTTTTTTATCCTTACTTTTATTTTTTTATCAAATTTTGAATTCATCCATAGTTTAATGACATCACGGTCAGTGGTGCGTGGCACCAAGTGACAAGTGACATGACTACTTTCTTCTGCTCGTTACTTGTTACTCGTCACCCTATTTGTAAAAAGTTCTACTTTTTACAAATAGAAACCATTGCTGGTCGCAACAATCTCTCTTTATACTTGTACCCTTTTTGAAGTTCTTGAACAATTTGTCCGTCTTCATGTTCAGCACTGTCCACTTGCATGACGGCATCATGGAAGTTGGGATCAAATTCACCGTCAGTTTCAACAACACTGATATCGTGTTTTTCAAATGCGCTGTTAAAATTTTTAATGGTCAATTCGATACCTTCTTTAAGTTTTTCCAACAATTCATCTGCCCCTAGATCGGCTTGTGCTGATTTTAACGCCATTTGCAAAGAATCAATGGGTGCCAATAAATCTCGCGCAAATTTTTCACTGGCGTAATCTATGGCTTGATATTTCTCTTTTTCAAGTCGTTTTTTAATGTTTTCAAAATCAGCATGAACTCTTAAGTACTTATCTTCACTTTGCTTCAATTGCTCTTGAAGTTGAGCTATTTGCTCCTGTGGCGTTGGCTCTTTAGACTCTTGAGTCTCTTCACACTTCTCTTTTTCACACTCATTATTTGTTGTCTCTTCAACCATTTCTTGTTCTATTTGTTCATTTTTGTTTTCGCTCAAAATATTCTCCTAAAATTTATACTATACTAATTTGATTGTAAAAATATTCATAGTCTTTACTTAATTCACCGACTACAAACAGTTTTGACTCATTGCCTTGAATAATACAATTGTGTGCAATGCCAATATACTCTGAAGGGAATAACTCTTCAAAATATAATCCTTCATTGCATTTTTCAACAATTTTTCCACTCAAAAACAGATTAATGGAAGCATCGTCAAAATTATAATGTAAACAAAGGCTCAAAAACTCTTTTATATTGTATATATGAAAATCTCTGCTTTGTAAAAAAGTATTCACTTTTTCATAAATCTCATACGCTCCAACTTGCTTTGATATGTTCATAATATGCACAATTTCAAAGCCTATCATCTCACTTAAAAAACGATACAAGGCATCGGAGTATTTCACAATAATGGGAAACGTTGAAAACTCCAATATCATATATTTTTTTTCAACTTCAATGATTTGTTGCAAAACATCGGAAGTCTCTTTTTTCACAAAAACAGTCAAACCAATTTTTTGTGCTAAATTCTCGACAGCTTGTATGTCAATCAGTGAAAGCTTAAAATCAAGCTTACTTTGCCAATACTGTTTTAATGCTTCCGTTGTTGGCGTTCGCCCACTGCTGACATGCTCTTGTGCCAAAAAACCTTCATCGCCCAATTTTTTAAAATACCCACGAATCGTCGCAGGTGAATAAGTAATATCGTACATCGATTTTAACTGACTTGACCCAATAGGCTCAAGATGTTCAATGTACGCTTTAATAATTGATTCTAATAAAAACTCTTTTTTATTGATCATTTTGACTACTTTGGTTTATTATTTAGCACTTAAACTCTTAAACTGCTAAATAATTATAGCAAATTGAGTCATACTTTGTCAAGTACTTTTTTAGCAACTTATGGGGAAAAGTGCTAAATTGATTTAGGTCATAGATAAAAAGTCAATATTTATTTACCATAACATATGAAAAAGTTTTTAGAACAATTTAAAAAGACCAACACCGAAAAACTTGATATTGCCAACTTAATTTGGTCATGGATAGGTTCATTTTTGGGTATTCTTACTATCTCTTTTATTCATTATGATATGCTCAAAGGTACGGACTTAAGCCTTGTTATTGGCTCATTTGGTGCCAGTGCTGTTTTGATTTATGGAGCCATTCACTCACCCTTAGCACAACCCAGAAACCTAATAGGTGGACATATTTTAAGTGCCATTGTGGGTGTGGCATCTTTTAAACTTTTTGGAGAAACCATCTGGTTTTGTTCGGCCTTTGCGGTTGCTACTTCGATTTTAGTTATGCAACTTACCCTAACCTTACACCCACCAGGTGGAGCCACTTCACTTATTGCTGTGATTGGAAGTGAACAAATCCACAACTTAGGTTTTTTATATGTCCTAGTTCCTGTCGCAAGTGGTGCTTTTATTTTGTTCATCATCGCCATTTTTGTCAATAACATTCCCAATAATCGACACTATCCCAATAACATCAATGAAATACGCTTTTTTAGGAATTTTTTTAGGAAAGATAAGCATTAAATATTTTACTATGCTCTTGAAAACGTAAAGGTTTCCGCCTTTTACTTTTTAATGGTAAAAAGTAATAAAGCATCACACACAATGAATTTTCTTAAAATTTAATTGTTTTCCATTAACCATTTTTCAACTGACTCAAAAAACTCTAATACTCGAATTTGTAATGAACAACACATTAAATATGTTTTGTCATTTTCATCTTTATAATTATTTAGTTGTTTTAAATCCTTTAAAAGCTCTATATTTGGATTTTCAATAAATTGATTATATTCCTCTGCCATAAGTCTTATCTTTTCTATTAAATCTAACCAAAGTAGAGAATGGTTTGGTGAAATATTATTTACTAAGATAAGTAAGTTTTGGAAATCATTATACCTTGAATAGGCAGTTTCTATTGAATATTTTAATTGTAAATAATTAACATTAAAACTTTTAATATCATCTTGTGCCTGTTTAATTTTATCAACTTCTTTTATATAATCAAGGCTTACATACTTAATAGATTTTTCATGTTGCAAAATACTGGATTTAAAATATGCTTCTAATATTGAACATATTGTTTTATTTAATACTTCAAATGTATCTTTTCTTTTTTTATTTCTTGGAATAATTTCAACAATAACATACAAAATACAAGCAGAAACTAATCCTCCAAATAATGTAGATATAAAAATGAAACTTTTACTATTTTCATCTATACACATAACACCTATACAGAACACAATAAAAGAAATTAAAAATATCACATAAAATAACTTATCATATTTTAAATACATAATTTCCTCATTCATTATTTTGTAGAATAATTTTATCATATTTAATCAAAATAAAGTAAAAGCCATATTTTTGTAAAGGTCAAGGCGAAGATTAAAATTTATGATTGAGCATACTAAAGTATGTGATTGAATAAATTTTGATATTCAACACAAAGATTTGCAAAAAGATGGCTTTTTTTTACTCGATGTCTATATCCCAAATAACACTCACCCCATACTCTTGATTGAGCGTAATATATTTTTGATACGTTACTTTCTCTTTATACTTCTTAGAATGAAACGTCACCACAACATCTTCACCTTCCAACAAAGCTTTAACCTCACGCTGTTTTAAATACTTCCCATATTTTCGTAAGCTATTTTGCCAAATTCTAAAATCGCAAGTTGAATCAGAAGTGAGTTCAAAGAGTTCTCCGTCTTCGGTTCTCCAGTTGGCATTACAACACGCATAAAGTTCTACTTTTTTGCCGTTAATCTCTTTTTTTCGTACTTCTATTTGACCGTTTTCACAATACGGGCATTTGCCTAAAATCAATTGTATGCCTTAAAGTGATGTTTGTTGATATGAACAAAAATGGCAATGGCAATTAACGCAAAAATAAACATCACAATCGTGCTGTTCCATCCCAAATGTTCATACACTAACGATGGCACAATTGAACCTACCGCTCCACCAATATAATAAAAGGTTAAATACATCCCAGAAGTGAGTGATTTTTGCGATTCTCTCATGGAGTTGGCTAATCTTGTGGAGACCGTATGCACCGTAAACATACCAAAACACAACACAAATACCACAGCAAAGATAAACCAAATATTGCTGTTAAAAAAGAGTATCATAGAAACCCAAAGCACCCATAAGCCAAACATAATCGTACGCAACTCTTTTTTGAAGATATGAATAATTTTATGAATCATCAAAGAGACCACAATGCCCACACCATAGCCTAAATAGAGTAATCCAATATGCGTTTCGGTCACATCAGAGAACTGCTCTTTGATACGAAAGGGCAATACATTTAAAAATCCTGCAAAAACAAAAAAGACCGTAAACATCAGCATATATATCACCACAAATCGTTTGTCTTTTAATATCATCAACGCATCGTTTATTTTGGCTTTGGTCAGTTTAGCTTCTCCTTCAAATTGAAGTTTTGCAATAAAAAACAACCCCAAAAGCAGTGCTACTGAAAGCGAAAAGAAAACATATCGCCATCCTAATTGTGTGGCAATAAATCCCGACATGACTCGACCAATTAATCCCCCAAAAACCGTAGCTGCCACATAAAACGACATATTACGTTTGATGTTTTGTTTATCTGAGGCTAGAATACTCATACACGCTGTTAAAATAGCTGGTATTACCACCGCTTCACACGTTCGTAAAAATAAAAAAAGCTCATAGCTGTTTGAAAATCCCAAAAAGATATTGGTGATACTTAACAAAATTGAGGCAACTACTAACACTTTTTTTGCATTGACTCGTTGCAGTATATAGCCATAAATAATGGGAGCAATGGCTAAAAAAAGCATAATGACTGCTGTAAAAGAGGAGGCTTTTGTAACAGAGACGTCAAACTCTTGCGACAACAAGGGTTGCAAAGGTTGTGTGGCATACATAACAGATAATAAAATAATAATCGTATACACTACGATGAAAAAATCTGATCTTTTCATCTTAGAATTGTATGACTCCCATTTCATTGAGCATCACTAAAAATATGGCTAAAGGAGCGACAAATCGCATGATAAACAACCACACTTGATACAAGTTTTCACCAATATGAGGAACCAACGCTTTTCTTGAAACTTCTTTGTCCATAATATAGCCTACAAAAATAGCCACTAAGATTCCCCCTAAAGGCATTAAAATAGCCGCACTGATAAAATCGAACCAATCAAAAACATTTTTAGACCCAAAGGTCAAAAAAGAAGAAAATTCCGTCGTATTTGAAAGCAATGCAAATAATCCCACCACATAAAAAATGAGTGCCACACTGTAGGTGGCTTTTTTTCGTTTCATCTTTTTACGTTCGACTAAATACATAACGGTAGGTTCAAGAACTGAAACAGCTGACGTAACAGCAGCAAATGCCAACGCCGTAAAAAAAGCCACAGCCAAAAAGATTCCCATGCTTCCCATTTCAAAAAAAACAGCAGGTAAAGTAATAAAAACCAAGCCTGCGCCTTTGCCGGGTTCTTGTCCAGCACTAAATAGAATTGAAAAAATAATCAATCCAGAAACAATGGCAATCAGCGTATCCATAATCACAATGGTAATAGAGGCTTTAACAATATTTACCCCTTTATCCAATGAAGCCGCATACGTTACAATCGTAACCATCCCTAAAGAAAGCGTAAAAAAAGCGTGTCCCACTGCTAAAATAAGAGAACTGGAATCAAATTTGTCAAAATCAGGAGAAAACATAAAAGAGAGTGCTTTAGAGAAGCCTTCTAATTGAACGGAATAGATCAATAAAATGGCTAAAATAACAATCAATGTGGGCATTAAAATATTATTAAGCGTTTCGATTCCTTTTTTTACCCCACGAGAAATGGTATAAGCAATGACAAAAAAAGCCAACGTATAATAAAAAATTTGTGTGCCAATATCTTTTTGCAATAAATTCATAAAGTGATTTTCCGCTTCTTGAACACTGCTTGGCAATGCCGTTGCTGCAACAACAACATAGTGAAAAATCCAACCAACAACCACCGCATAAAAGGAAAGAATCAAAACTCCTGTTAAAAAAGTGAAGCCTGAATATTTCCAATATTTATATTTCTTAGGAGAAAGGGTTTCAAAGGTACTCACAGCATCTTTATGGGCATTACTTCCCAATAAAACTTCGCCAATAAATACCGACATCCCTATAAAAACAACGGTTGCTAAATAAATTAGGACAAAAACACCGCCACCATTTTCACCTGTAATATAAGGAAATTTCCAAATATTTCCAAGTCCTACGGCACTTCCCGCCGCAGCTAAAATAAATCCTATTCGAGTAAATCGATTGGTGTGCATCATGCTTCCTTTAATAAATCACTTTGGCTAAATACAACCCAAACCCATCAACGGGTTTAAAGTGGATTCGCTTTTTTTTCTCCAACTGCTCTTGTAACTCTTTTATGGTACGTTTCCCTGAAGAAATATCCAATAAAAAACCAACCATCAACCTAATTTGAGAACGTAAATAGGAGTTGGCTTTAAATTTAAAAATATAGTTCTCTTTATAGGCATAAAACTTTGCTTCAAAAATTTCTTTAAAAAAACGGTGCTTATCGCTGCCCATTTTATGAAAGTATTCAAAATCATGGATCCCCACAAAACACTCTATGGCTTCTTGGATTTTTTTGACATCAATTTTTTCAACATACGTTACATATCGTGCATTAAAAGGGGTAATGGGTTTTTGTGTGATGACATAACGATACACTCTCTTTTTGGCACTGAATCTGGCATGAAAATCCAAAGGCACTTCTTGGGTTTTTAACACTCGAATACTTAAAGGCAAATGATGATTTAAAAGTTTTTTAAGACGCGTTGGGTTGCTTAAGTGTTGGGGTAATTGTACGTTAAAGACTTGTCCTGTGGCATGAACTCCTTTATCCGTACGTCCACTTAAAATAATTTTTGCGTCAACATTTAAACGTCTGAACGCTTCAATCAAATAATCTTCTACGGCATTTTTTTCAGGCTGAGTTTGAGAGCCATTAAATTCAAAACCATCATAAGCAATCGTGATTTTCATATTCATCAATAAACCCGTTGAATCTTTTTTTGATACACAACATAACAGATAAGTAACCACACTAAAGGAATCGCATAAAGCGCATGCCAAAAGATATGTTTAACGGCATAATCGGTAATAAGATAAAAAACAACAATACTCATAACACTTAAGCCCACACTTCTGTTTTTTTCATATCGAGGATTATAATAACCAAAGGCAATCACTAAAAAAAGGGAAATAAGAGGGAAAAAAGAGATAAGGATATAAAAAGTAAATTTATCCACTTGAGAATTGGCATAAAGATGTCTTGTCCAATACTCCCAAGAGGTGGTAAAGTGTTCAGACTCTTTATTGGAAATGCTTTCATTGATTAACATCGTTTTAAAATCCACTTGATTGATTTCATTGGCTTTGATGTTAAAAAGTTTGCCATCGCTTAACTCAAAACTCAATTGTGAGTTGTGGTTATTGAGTGTGGCGCTTTTTGAAATAATAAACTCATCGGTGGTACTGTTAGTTTTAAAGAGTTTAACTTCGTCATACACTTTATCTTTTTTATTGTCAATATAAATCATCCACTCACCAAACTTTTGTCCGTATTCAGAAGATTTGATATTAAAATTGGCTTCTCTTTTTTTAAAATCAAGCATTTCATTGGTTAAAAATTTTGTTTTTGGAATAAGCCCTAAAGAGACAATAATCAATGAAATTGATAAAACAAGGGTCACGGGAAAAAATATTTTTAAAATTTTAATTGGATTTAATCCAAAAGAGGTAATAACAATAAGTTCATATTCACTCGAAAGTTTGCCCAAAGCAATAACCAATGCAATAAAAAAGGAAATGGGCAAGGTATAAAACAAAATATTGGGTACACTGTACAAATACAGAGTAAACAGTTCAAATACATTCATCGTAATTACAGAGGTTAACGCTGCAATTCGTACTAAAAATATAATAGAAGTGATAAAAAAAAGTCCAAAAAAAATAGGAAAAAAAGACAAAGACAATTGTGAATAGATGTATTGATTTAATTTCAATGAAAAACCTTTGATAATGCAAAAATATACTCCACACCCAATCCCAACGATAAAAAAGGAATAAACGGTGTTTCATGTTGTTTTTTAACCACTTTGTTATACAACGCGGGTATTATAGCAAAAAGTGAAGCCAAAAATATAGCCACCAATGCCCCTTGTACTCCTAAAAGTGCTGCCATAACCGCTATAATAGGGATATCTCCTTCCCCTAAAGCCGTTTGATTTTTTAAGGCTTCATCTTTAAGGATTCGACTTTTAATGTTTTGAATATAAAAATTAAGCACAAAAACGAGTAATACAACTGCACCACTTAAGATAAATGCCGATTTTAATTGCTCCAAAAGAGGTAAAGAAGGGATACAAAAAACCAAAAATAGCAGACTCAATAACAAATAATCGGGCACTGCATGATATTTTAAATCAATAAAACTCAACACAATTAAAAGATAAAAAAGGGCACAGACCACTAAAAAATCATACGAAAAGCCCCATTTCAAAAATAGAACTAACGTCAAAAAAGCGGTTAAAAGTTCAACCACAACATAGTGCCAACTGATTTTCTCACCACATGAAGCACACTTAGCTTTTAATACCACATAAGAAAGAACGGGAATATTGTGATACCATGACAGCTTTGTTGAGCAATGAGGACACGAAGATGACGTTAGAAGAGATTGTTTTAGTGGCAATCTTACGATTAACACATTTAAAAAAGAGCCCCAACACAGCCCAAAGATAAACACAAAAACAGTTTGACTATACGCTTCCAAATCGCCGTTCTCTTTTTATAAAGTCATCAATAATATCATCCAAATCGTATGAAGTAAACTCTGGCCAATATTTTTGTACAAAAAACAGTTCAGCATAGGCACTTTGCCACAATAAGAAGTTTGAAAGTCGTACTTCTCCACTCGTACGTATCAAAATATCCACATCGGGAATATGCGCGGTATCTAAGCATGAATTGATGTTCTCTTCATTGACTGCTAAGTTTTGAACAACAAGTTTTTGAACCGCTCGAGTAATTTCATTGCGGCTGCCATAATTCAATGCCAATATTTGAGTCAGCCCTGTGCATTTGGCGGTTTTTTCTTGGGTTAAGGTAATTCGTTTTTGCAGCGCATTAGAAAATTTTGAAATATCTCCAATGGCTTGAAACCGAACATTGTTTTGTAAATAGACCTCCAATTCATTGGTCAAATACTTTTCCAACAGTTTCATTAAAAACTCAATTTCAAGCTTAGGACGACTCCAATTCTCTGTGGAAAAGGCGTAAAGTGTTAAAAATTCAACACCCAATTTTCCACAATGTGTGGTAATGTCTCGTACAACTTTTGCTCCCTCTTCATGCCCTGCTGTTCGTTTTAAACCTCGTTGTTTTGCCCAACGACCATTGCCATCCATTATAATAGCAATGTGCTTAGGAAAATTATTGTTCATTAAACACTTCTTGTAATTGATTTAACAAATTTAAGGAAAGTGTTAATTTATCCCCTTCAAAACTCACTGTTTTTTCTTGATTTTTTAAAAAAAGTTCAATGGTGTTATAATCTGACCCAAAAGGGTTATCTTGGCTTAAAATATTTAAGCATACCCCATCTAAGCTCTTTTTATCCAACATATTTTTGGCATTATTTGAAGCAACCAAAGCATCTATTTCTGCTTTAAATCCGATGCTAATAATCCCTTGTTTATCTAAAGAGTGGACAATGTCCATATTTTGTTTGAGTTCCAAATTCCATGAACTGCCCAACAACTCTTTTTTGAGTTTTCCCTCTTGTGTAAAAGCAGGAAGATAATCACTCACCGCAGCTGCCATAAACAAATAAGGAGTTTTTTGAATTAGCGTAGGATGAGAATCATCTAGATGTGTGGCAGAATCTGTTTTGCCTTTTTTTGCTGTTCTTAAAGCATCTTGTACATATTCAAACATTTCATAACTGCTTTGCACTTCAATGACATGAATGGCTTTGGGCAATTTTTCATGCCCACGGCTGCTGACCAAACACACATTTGCTCCTTTTAAATACAATGCCAATGCCAAAGACGACGCCATTTTACCGCTGGAAAAATTACTGAGATATCGAACATCATCAATCTTTTCAATCGTACCTCCTCCGCTTAAGACCACATTACGATTTTCCCAGTACGGTTCTTTGAGTAACTCTTGTGCTGTGGCATAAAAAATATCGTCAACTTCACTCATTGCTCCATTGCCTATATCTCGACATGCCAACTCTTTTGAGACAGGTTCTATGATGGTATAATTGCACGATTTAAGCATTGTTAAACTGGCTTGTGTGATGGAATTGTTAAGCATATTGGTATTTGCTGCGGGACAAAGCAGTTTAACTTTTGGGTAAGCCAGTGCAGTTTGAGTGAGTAAATTATCGGCAATGCCATGAGAGAGTTTATTGATCGTATTGGCACTGGCAGGGGCAAGTACAAAGATATCTGCCCATTTGCCTATGGCAATATGATTATACACACTTTGCTTGTCCCAACATTCGCTTTGTTCCTCTAAAACACTGCTTTGAGAAATGGTTTCAAAGGTTAAAGGGGCAATAAACTTTTTGGCACTTTGCGTCATTATGACTTTAACATTTGCTCCTGCTTTAATATAGAGTCGTATGAGTTCAAGCGTTTTATAAATGGCAATAGAACCCGTAACTCCCACCAAAATGTTTTTGTTTAAAAGGAGTGTTTCATTCACTGTTTGTCTCCAAAGAGTTTGTAAAAATACCCCGCAATCACTTTTAAAGGAGCGCGAGTAATGGCAAGTGATCCTTTGGAAATATTTTTTGTAATGGTACTTCCTGCTGCAATAATCACATCGTCTTCAATTTTTACAGGGGCAACCAATTGTGTATCACTTCCTATAAACACATTTTTGCCAATAAGGGTTTGATGTTTTTTAACTCCGTCATAATTGCACGTAATGGTACCGCACCCAATGTTCGTACCTTCATCAATCGTACAATCCCCTAAGTAGCTTAAATGCCCTGCTTTAACTCCGTGTAAAATCGCTTTTTTGGTCTCAACAAAATTGCCAATATGTGTCTCATACAGTTCACTTAAAGGACGTATTCGTGCCATGGGTCCTACATCACTGTTTTGAATAATCGCATCTTCAACAACACTGTTTGTTTTAATGTGAGCATTAATGATTTTTGAATTTCCTAATAGAGTGACCCCGTTTTCTAAAATTGATTCACCACTTATTTCAACGCCCTCTTCAATATAAATCGTATCGGGCAATCGCATAATAACCCCTGCTTTTAAAAACTCTTTTTTTATTCGGTTTTGGTGTATGACTTCAGCTTCGGCTAATTCAACTTTTGAATTGACCCCTTTAAAGTTTTCAACCTCAACGGTTAATGGTATTAATACTTTTCCCTCTTGAATTGCCATTTCAACCAAGTCAGTGATGTAATACTCTTTTTGAGCATTATTATTACTGAGTTTGGGCAAATTCTCACGTAAAAAAGAGGTCTCAAACTGATAGATACCTGCGTTGGCCGTTGTGATGTTAAGTTCCCTTTCATTGGCATCTTTTTGTTCAATAATTTTTTCAACTCTGCCATTTTTGATCAAAACTCTTCCATAACCATCCGCATTTTGTAGTTCTAAGACCGACATAACAATTGTCGCATCTTTATGGTCAAATTTCTCCAACTCTTGTGCTTGAATTAAGGGCATATCTCCGTTTAATACCAAAGTTTTTTCATATTTTGGTGTTATTCCCATAACCGCTCCGCCTGTTCCAGGAAAATTGTTATGGTCTTGAATAACAAAGTGAACATGGGAAAAATATTTTTCCATCTCTTGCTGAACTTTTTGGGCTTGATGAAACAGTACAACCGTAATATCATCACTGAGTTTTGATGCCTCTTTAATGGAGTAATACAACATGGGTTTACCTGAAATCTTATGCAATACTTTGGGCGTATTGGATTTCATTCGCGTTCCTGCACCAGCGGCTAAAATAATAATTGACAGATTTTTTTTCATTGACATCCTATTTTATACTAAACGTATCTCTTTTTTTAAATTATTAATCACTTCTAAAACGGCTTTTCTCATTTTATCATCGGTAATATCCCCTTGAAGCAGTTTGTCCAAATTGCTCTCATTTTTTAAAAAGAATTGTGTCACCGTTTTACTTTTTTTGTTTTTATTATACATTAAAACACCATAAGAAATTAACACTTGAACCAATTTAATGTGTCCCAAAATTGCTGCATAATTCAAAAGTGTGTACCCCGCACCATCGGGTTCATTGATATTGGCTCCATTGGCAATAAGCAATCGAGCAATTCGTGTATTGCCTTTCCATTGGGTATGATGCAAGGCGGTTCTGCCTTGATTGTCTTTGATTCCAATATCCACTTTTTTGGATAAGATAAGCTTTTCAACCACATCCAAATCATCAGCAATCACTGCTTTATGAAGTACTGTTCGTCCATTTTTATCCAAAGCATTGATGTTGACACGATATTTTAATAAAAAGGTGAGTCGCTCAAAAAAATCTTCTCGTTGTTTGCCATTGGTTAATGTCATGCCCTCTTCAATTAGGACACTTAAAGGGGTTTGTCCCTTATTATTAATCAAATTAATGTCAATATCATTGTTGATAAAAAGTTTCAACAGTTCATTGTTGTTATGATGAATCAGTTCAAAAATAATTGTTTCTCCGTTACTTTTTGCCCGATTGATTTTAGGTTTATACGCCAAAAGTCGTCGTAAAAGTTCAAAGTAATTGGCTTGTTGTTTAATATCATAAAAACGTCGATGTCGTGGTTTTTTTCCATTTTGTTGTATTAAAATCAATTCCACTAAATCATCAATAATGGTTCTTTCTTCATTGTCTTTATGATCAATATCTGCCCCTTTTTTAATCAAATATTCAATCATATCCAGTGCATTTAGCCCATCAAAAATAGCATCAAACAAAATAGTACGCCCATCATAATCAGCCACATCCACATTGGCACCGGCTTTAATTAAAAACTCTATGGCTTCGTAATCTTTTTTTAACACCTCTTTATATAAAACCGTTTTTCCTTCTTTATTGGGTCGATTAATTCTTAAGTCATGTTCAATGAGGACAGAAGTCAGTTTTAAATAGTTTCTCTCAAAATTAACCATACGATATTTACTCGTAACATCATCAATAGGATGTTTGCATATCTCTAAAAGTTTTAAAATCTCATCTAAAATCGTAAAACCTGCTTTATCTTCTTGTTCTAAATTGATGCCCTTTTTAAGCAACATTTCAATCACTTGAATATTTTGAGCCCCTAAAATAACGGCATTAAACAGAACATTTTGCTCATGCAAATCCAAAATATTGATGTCTGCCCCATAAGAAATCAACCATTTCGCAATCGTATCATCCTCTTTTAGAACAGCATAAAACAGCGCACTTCTTCCATATATATCAACACTGTTTAACTCCTCTTCGTCAAACTCATGGATAACCTCTTTAATGATTTCTAAATTACCTCCCTCAATGGCATCAAACAAAACATTTTTCAAATACAAATCTTTGTGATATAAATTGGGTTGTCGAATCATTAAGAGTTTAAAGGCCTTGGCATTGCCCTCAAGAGCTAAATCTTGCATAATGGTACGTTTGGATTTATTGACATAATTAATATTCGCGCCATTTTCAAGTAAAAAACGAATCATCATACCATCATCGATATTGATGGCTTCATTTAAAACGGTTTTCCCATAGTTGTCTTCTGCATTAATATTCAAACCTTGTTTAAGCAGACACTTGACCGATTCAATTTTTCTTTTTTTAACCAAATCAAAAAGAAGCGTTTTGCCTCTTTCATCAACAATATTGATATTGAGTTCTTTATTTTTGAGAAGTTTTAAAACTTTTTTTTCGTCAAATACATTTTGATGCAACTCTTTGATTAACTCTTTGTATAAAGCATCATTGGAGAGTTTAGATTTGATTAAGCTCAACATATTCTTTCCTTATAAATCAACATCACTGCGACCTTGTACGAACACTTCGTCTTTTTCGCTTTCCTTCTTTTTTCTCAAATTCTCTTTTTGATGCGTTGAAACCTCTTTTTTTGTACTCGTTCATAGGGGTCTCTTCTTGAAATTTAATATTACTTTTTAATGAGTTTTCAATAAACAAATTCAATGAATTTCGCATCATAGAAGCTTTAATGCCATCGCAAAAAAGAGAAGGTAACTTATAAGAAAGCCATAAATACAAAGAAATCTTTTTGACTTCATCTTCCACTTGCAATAAATCTTTTTGTGTTTTGGCTACTTTAGGAACGGTAATTGAGGGTTTATATCGCACAATTTTATTTTTTAAAACAGCTGCCACATACGCTTCATAGGCTTGTTTAATAATCATTGATTTGGTTGTAATAGGAGCTTGTGCGAGCATATATTTATCGCTAAGTTTCAAATCTTTATGATCTATAATTAACGAAGCTTCAATCATTGAAGAGATATTTGATGCAACAAAAGGACCACTAAAACTCATGTTATCTTTAAAAAATTTTAAAATCTTTGTTAAACTTTTGGTTTGTAAATGGGATGCAATCGCTTCAATTTGTTCATTGGAAGCTTTAACATTAAAAGGGGGTTTAATGGTTTTGACAGGCGTATTAAAAAGTTCATGTACGTGTTGAAGTGTTTTTTTATTTGTAGCACCAATAAAGCCTTTTTCGTGATGCCCATAACGTCCTGCTCGTCCCGCAATTTGAATAATCTCATTGGGAGAAATCAATCGTCTTTGAACCCCATCAAACTTCTCACACGTCGTAAATAAAATGGTTTTAATGGGTAGATTTAAACCCATAGCAATAGCATCGGTGGCGATTAGAATATCGCTTTCTTTATGCCTAAAACGTCGTGCTTCATCGCGCCTGACTTCAGGAGAGAGGTTACCATAAATAACAGAGACTTTATGATATTTTTGCAGTTTTTGTTTATACAGCAACACCTCTTTACGACTGAAAGCAATCAGTGCGGTTCCTGCTTGTAAATCGCGTAAATTTATGGGTTTATCCAACAGTTCCAATGGGTTTTTGCGTTTAAATCGTACGATTTCTAACTCTTCATTTAAGTAGCTTGCTATTTTTTTTATGGCATCAAGTGCATTAACACTGCCTGTCATAATCACTTTTTTTGCAGGCGTTCCAACAATAGCATTCACCCACGCCCAACCTCGGTCAATATCTTCAAGCATTTGAACTTCATCAATAACGGCTACATCAACGTCCATATTAAAATCAACCATTTCAATAGTCGAGCACACATAAGCAGCTTCTTCATCTAAAATCTGTTCTTCCCCTGTAATAAGAGTAGCAGCAATATTCTCTTTTTTTAAACTCTCATACCCCTCTAATGCCAATAGCCTTAGAGGAGCTAAATAGATTCCACAATCAGCCTTTTTAAGTTCACTCATTGCATTATAGGTTTTGCCACTGTTCGTAGGTCCTACAAAAAAATACAATTTTCTGTTCAGGCTTCGTGCAAGGGGATAAAGCTCTTTTAAATCACAATTTAAAAGTTCGTGAAGTTTTTCTTGCCAATTTTTACTCAATGTGTTTTCTCTTTTATATATAATGAATGGATTTTATCATAAAATATTTAATCTGTAATTATAGGAATAGTATGAACTGCGATGAAATCTACGACCAAGCCCTCGGAAAATATCAACACAAAGAGTATGATGCCAGTATTAAACTCTTAAATGAGATTCTGCAAGAAAATGAGAATCATCACCACTCTTGGCATCTTTTAGGTCATATCTTTTTTGATTTAAACGATTTACAAAGTGCCAAAGAGTTTTTTTTGGTTGCTATTAATAAAAAACAAGATTTTTTTGATGCTTATTATATGTTGGGTAATGTTTTATTTAAAGCCGAATTATTTCAAGATGCATTAAATATTTGGATTGAAGGTTCTCAATACAATCCTTATTTTGCTCTAAATTTTGCCAACATCGCTATTGCTTATGATCGGTTAGAACAAAAAGAACACTCTATTTTTTATGCTCAAAAAGCACTCACTTTAGATAAAAATTGTCTGGAAGCTCTTTTTTGTCTTGCAAAAATTTATCAAGCAAAAATGGATTTAGAGCAAACCCAATTTTACTTAAAAAAAGTCATTGAACTACAACCCAATAATACATTGGCACATTTTGATTTGGCTTATGTTGAGCTTTCTTTACAAAATTTTAAAGAGGGTTTTAACCATTTTGAGTATCGAAAAAAGATGGAAAATCGAGAAAATGAGTATAACTATTTACCCTTTAAGCCCTATAAAGATGACGAACTGAGTCAAAAGAAATTTCTGCTTTATCATGAACAAGTATTTAGTGATAACATCCAATTTATACGATTTATCAATCAACTTCATTGCAAAGAGTTAAGCGTCGCCATTCAAAACCCATTAAACAGACTTTTTTCTTATAATTTTCCAAAGGTGAACTTTTTGGATGTTATTGACAGTGGCATGAATTTTGATTGCATGGACGCATTGATGAGTCTGCCTTATATCATGCAACTTACTCATGTTTCAAATAATGCTTATTTGGATGTTGATTCAAACGATGTTAAGAGATTTCAACAATCAACCATCAAAAAGAATAAACTCAATATTGGTTTGGTATGGAAAGGCTCAACTGCTAAAAATGAAAAAGATATCAAATCACTTAAGCTTGAAGAACTTAATCCTATTTTAAATAAAGAGACCTGTAACTTTTACTCTTTACAAATAGAGTATTTTGATGAAATTTCCAACTCTTGTGTTACGAATCTGGGTAAAAACTTCAAAGATTTTTATGATACAGCTGTTGCTTTAAAGAGTTTAGATGTATTCATTGGTGTTGACACTGCTGTTACGCATCTTGCTGGTGCATTAGGAGTTAAAACCTATTTGATTTATTCAACCCATACGATTGATTTTAGATGGATACATACGCAAAATCAATCGGTATGGTATAAAAGTGTTGAAGTCTTTTCAAAAGAAGAAATACCTTTACTGGCACAAAAAATTGACGAACTTACAAAGGATAAAATTTAATGAAGTGTGAATATTTTTCAAAATGTGGAAGTTGTACATTATACGAATACTCTTACGAAGAACAATTATCACACAAAGTCAAAATAGAAAAAGAGCGATTTAACACATTTAATATTCCTACGTTTCAAATCATAAAAAGCCAACCCGAACACTTTCGAAGCCGTGCAGAGTTTCGTATTTGGAAAACCTTTGATGAAGAAGAAAACATGACCTTATCGTATGCCATGAATGATTTTAAACGCAATATTATTCAAATTGAAAGGTGTTCAATGGTCAGCCCCAAAATTGCCTCTTTGATGCCTTTATTATTGGAAGCTTTACAAAACGATGACACTCTTAAAATCAAACTTTTTTCTATAGAGTTTTTAACCTCAAGTGCCGATAAACCTCTGGTAACCCTGATTTATCATAAAAAGCTCGATGCCAAATGGCAAGAAAAAGCCAAAGAACTGGAAAAATATCTAAACATAAAAATAATAGGACGTTCAAGAGGACAAAAACTCATCCTAAGTGAAGATTTCATCATCAATGAATTTAACATTCCTAAGCTTCAGCACTCTCTTCGAGAAAAGTCAACATTCAAAATTAAACAATACGAAGGGGGCTTTACCCAACCCAATGAAGAGGTCAATACACAAATGATTGCTTGGGTTTTAACGCATATCAAACAAGGGGGAGATTTATGTGAGCTTTATTGTGGTGGTGGAAATTTTACACTTCCTCTTTCAACAAAATTTAACAAAGTTTTAGCCACAGAAATTTCAAAAACTTCCATTAAGTCAGCCAAAGAGAGTTGTGTTCTCAATAATAGAAATAACATAGAATTTATTCGTATGAGCAGTGAAGAGTTTGTTCAAGCACTCAACGGTGAACGTGAATTTAATCGATTAAAAAATATTAACCTAAACAACTACACCTTTGCACCATCAACCATCAACTATGAGCCATCGACTATTTTTCTTGATCCTCCTCGTGCAGGTTTAGATAAAACAACCCAAAAATTAGCACAACAGTTTGAACAAATCATTTATATCTCTTGCAATGCCCAAACGCTTCACAGAGATTTAAGTGAACTTGTCAAAACTCACACGATAAAACACTTTGCTCTTTTTGACCAATTTGCTTACACAAAGCATATTGAGTGTGGTGTTATTTTAGAAAAACAAAAATAAAGAATTGTATAACATTTAAAGCTCTTTGAGTGAACTTTTCTTAAACTTAGCTTTAAGTGTTATTTTTTTTAGAAAAATGTTATATTTCTATGAAAAAAAGACCCTTTTACATTTGACATACTAAGAGAGGATAGGTTAATCTTATATCATAAAATGAAAAAGGGTAAAAGATGAGAATCAATACTAACATCGCATCACTGAATGCACAAGAAGCCAACAGCAATACCAATAAATTGCTGAATAACTCGTTGGAAAAATTAAGTTCAGGTTTACGAATCAACAAAGCTGCAGACGACGCTTCTGGTCTTGCTATTGCTGATAAACTAAGAACACAAGTAACTTCTTTAAATCAAGGGGTTGATAATGGAAATTCTGCCGTTGCTTTATTGCAAATTGCTGATAAATCAATGTCAGAACAATCTAAAATTTTAGACACCATTAAAGCAAAACTAATTCAAGCCAATACCGATACAACATCAAGTGCAGGAAGACAAGCCATTGCAAAAGATATTGGTAAGTTATTGGAACAATTAAATAATATTGGTAAACAAACAAACTATAATGGTCGACAACTTATTTCTGGTGCCGATGGAATCACAAGTTCAAGTTCATTAAGTTTCCAAATTGGTGAAAAATCAACTGATATGATTACTGCAACGGCTATCTCTGCTAATACCACCGGACTTGGTTTAACAGGACTTTCATTGGCAGTAACAGGAACCCCAATGAGTTCAGAAAGTTTAAAAACCAATGCCACTCAATTTCAATCAGTTGTTGATGCAGCTATTACACAGCTTAACGTCTATCGAGCCGATATCGGTTCAACTCAAAATCAAGTTGAGTCAGCCGTACGAAACCTTATGACTCAAGCGACAAATGTTAAAGCCGCTGAATCAATTATTCGCGATGTGGATTATGCAGCAGAAAGTGCCAATTTTAACAAACAAAATATTATTGCACAAGCAGGTACTTTTGCAATGAGTCAAGCCAACCAAGTACAACAAAATGTTCTTAGACTACTTCAATAAGTAGTACATTAACTTTATATTTATGGCTAATATTCATCGCCCATTGATGATGAAACACTTACCATAAACAACTCACCCATATTGTAAGCTTTAACAATATGGGTGGCTATATCCCCTTTTTCTATTTTCCTTTTCTTAAGGTTCAAATCAAAATGATTTGAACCTTTTTTATTGCGTCAATCTCCATAATATAGGTAATAGTCGCAATCTCAATATCTTTTTAACATTTCTTATTTTTCATTTAAATTTAAACTAATATAAAGAATTGGTATGAAATAATTCTTTCCTATAATAGGGGTCGATTGATTCCGAAGAGATTGATTGTTACAGATTAAACTCTATGCTTGGTCATACAAGAATGTCGTGGGTGTAAATTTGAATTAATTTACAATGTGTCATAAATAAAAAGGATTTATTATGAGAATCAATACAAACGTATCTTC